>SL_5KL_010_SEDDRAFT_10000063_pt1 | contig 55326 bp, 43 predicted proteins | sample SodLakKL_010_SED_FD_9118 | JGI IMG/M metagenome (IMG submission 9118)
TAATNGATTTAATTACAGATTATTGCCGCATTTTTTAGCAACAATAACAATTGTTGTATGGGATTTTTATTTTCAATTATAATAGGTTGGTTTTATATGAGTGAAAATGGTTATGCTAATACTTTTATAATCGATTTATAGATTCTGTTTAATTAGTGCTGTATTGATTTTTATGGTATTTGTTTTTTCATGGCAGCTTCTATTTCATCGGCAGATTTTGGGATGTGTTCAGATAAATCTATGTTTCCTGATTCAGTTATCAGTATATTGTCTTCTATTCTTACCCCAATTCCGGCGTATTTTTCATAGACAGGGCGTACTTTTTCGGCAAATTCATTCAGTTCGCAAGGATCTGCTATATCACCAAAAAGTTCGTGAAGATAATCCAGTCTGTTTTCCTGAAGGTATATTCCCGGTTCCATTGTAAGCACCATTCCTGGTTTTAATTTTCTACCCCTTATTTCGGGTGTGAGTATATGTTCATCTCTTTTTTCGGGGTCAAATCCATATTCACCTACATCATGTACATTAAGTCCTATATAATGGTTTACCCTGTGTTGAATATAGAAGCGTTTTTGCCACCAAACAGTGGTGTCGGGTATTAGTCCCATTTCGTGGAGTCCTTCAACAAGTATTCTGTTTGCTTCATGGTTACAGTCAAGCATTTTATAACCCGGTTTCATTTTTTTCTTTCCTGCTTCGTTAGCTTTATAAACCAGGTCATAAATTTTTCTTTGTTCTGGTGTGTAGCTTCCATTTACCGGGTATGTTCGGGTAATATCGGCGGTATATCCTCCCAGGCTTGCTGCTCCTATGTCAACCAATATCAGTTCATTATCCTGAATAATTCTGTCATTGCGTGTATGGTGTAAAATAGTTGCATTGGGTCCGGAGCCCACTATAGGTGGAAAGCCCGGGCTTAGCCCGTTTTTTCTGAAGATATATTCTATTTCTGCCTGCACTTCATATTCTTTTTGACCCGGTGCCATAGTTTGCATAATCCATGAATGTGCTTTGCCTGTTACTTTAACAGCTTGTTTTAACTGATTTATTTCCCATTCGTCTTTAATTACCCGGCTTTTATGAATAAGGCTGTCAATATTTCGTTGCTCTATGTTTAGTTCTTTTTTGTTAATTATTTCCTCAACAATATCAGATATCATTTTATCGCGGCTGTGCATATAGACCCTTGTTTGGTTACTTATGAGTTGTTTGGCTATTTCCTTAAAATCATTCAGAAGATAAGCGGTGTCAGCTTTGAAAATTTCCATTGCTCCTGCTTTTCCGTGTCGTTCTCCTGTCCACATAGCATCTGCAGGGTTGCGCGGTGTAACAAACATTTTAAACTCTTTGTTATTTCCGGGATTAATCAGGGCAATACCCTGAGGCTCATTAAAACCGGTAATATAATAAAAATCATCTCCGGCCTCTGCCGATATTATGAGCAAATCTTTTTCCAGTAAATGGGCTATTATCCTTTGGCGGCGATTAGCATAAGAGCCAGGATCATATTCAGGACTTTTGTGTTCATGTATAAATGACTCAGGCAATTCACCGGGTGAAAGGCAGGGACGGCGAAACCTGTCGATAATCAAAAATATTAATAATCCGGCTATTATTACAATAATTATTGTGATCGGTTGTTTTTTCATTTTTTGGTCTTAATTTAATTTTTTCCGGTAATATATCTAAATGAGTTTTTTACTAAGTTATACCGGCAATATTTTTAATATACCGGTTATATGTTAAAAAAAAGCCGGGAGTTTTGACCATATAAAGCCTATGTTTTTATCTACTTTTTTATTACTCCATGTAGATTAACATGATCCCAAACGCCTATTGAATCACCCTGGTAGAAAAATACAATACCATCTATCCATGATCCCTCGTAATTTCTTTGTAAAATATTTTCTTTTAGCATGATGGTAGTATTTTGACCTCCATGTGATCCTTGAAAAAAGTCATACCAGCTTTGATAGGAGGGAAGAGACCCGGGGCCTTCATAATCAGAATCTTCAACAAGATTTATGTCTGCAATTATTCCAATAGAATCATTTGAATATATGTTTGATACATTAATTTCCAAATCATTAAAATAACTCTTTGACAATGTATCTGTGATAGAAGAAATTTTTTCAGCTGTTGTTTTGTTTTTGTTTATAGCTATTAATTTGTCTTTATGTGGCTTTAATTTGTAGGCATTTATTTCTTTAATAAAAGTGTCTTTACCAATGTAGATTGGGAACATTTCTTCTTTAACGATGTCAATATCATCATCTTTCTTTTTATCCTTACACCCTATAAAAACAAGAGTTAAAATTGTTATTAATATTTGAAAATTTATTTTGTTCATTTTGTATAAAATGCATTTAAAGTTATTATTTCAATAAAGCATATTTGTTAATATTGGATTTATTAGTTATTAGATCCGCACCTGCGGGAGAACCCTCATGTTTTCTACATATTCTTTTTGAACCTTTGGTTAAATAGGGTTTTATTTTTGTATTTTTGTCCTCTTTATTTTTTGATTTACAAATATAGTAAATTGAAAGTAAATTTTCTGCATGTAACTATAACGTACTAATTAGCTGTAGTTTTATTTGAAAATTTTAAGCAGATATCATTTATTATAAATATTGTTAAAATTAATTGAGATTGATAACTTTAATTTTTATTGTTTGTTAAGTAAGTGACAAAACTATTTTTCTAAAATAATTTATTTATTAGATATGAAGATTTATTTTAATACAGGTATAAAAGTTTTATTTTTTATATTCTTTATTTTTTTTATAGTAACTTCGTGTGGTTTGCTTACCGGATTTCCTGTAAATACTGAGTCGGCCAGTGAAGTTAGGGCAGGTGATTCTGCTCAGACAAACATGCAATATGTTGAGAGGTTAAATCAAGACGGATGGCCTGCGGAAAAACTTAATACTGCTAAAAATGCAGATTATCTGACAGATATTGAAAAGAATATGGTATTGGCCCATAACCTTATAAGATACAATCCTGAAAGGTATGCGGATCTTTATGTAACTGAATACATTGAATACTATCAAGGCAGAGAATTTCATTATCCGGGTCATGATGTTATTATGATGACTCGTGAAGGTGTTTCGCCTGCGCGGGAGTTATATAGGGAGTTGAGCAGGACAGAGCCTTTACCTTTGTTATATCCTTCAGAGAAATTATCGGCTGCTGCCCGGAGTCATGCTGAATACCAGGGTCAAACAGGAGAGACCGGGCATGATGGTCAGGGTGGTATGCTTGCCAGAATTGAAAGAGAGGGTGAATGGGAGAATACCATAGGAGAAAATATTGCATATGGTAATTGGTCGGCTCATGATGCAATTATGGGTCTTATGATAGATGACGGAGTGCCTGACAGGGGTCACAGGATAAATATACTTGAAGAAGATTTCAGGGTAATAGGCGTTGCTCATGATTTTCACCCGCAATTTGAGGGCGGGGTTTATGTTATTAATTATGCCGGCGGATTTGAGGATGTTAAACCTGATTTATAAACTGTTGCCATTAAAGTTAGCCGGATGTTATGCTTTCGATTAACAAAAACATCATTTATCGAAGTAGTATCAATCTATAACAGGCTTATCTATTAAAATCAACCCATTCTTTGTTAATAACGTTTTTATTTACCTGGATTTCAGCGATTTGAGTTGTTCTTCAATAACCCTTATTTTCGAGGTGGTATCAGATTGCTTTTTACGTTCATGTTGCACTACATTGGCAGGTGCATTATTAACAAATTTTTCATTAGAGAGCTTTTTTTCAACGGTTTTAAGGAAGTTTTTATAATAGTTCAGGTCATCTTCAAGGCTTTTTATTTCTTTTTCTTTGTCAATTTGTTGTTCGACGGGTATATAAAACTCGGTGGTTTTGATAATGAATGACAAAGCTCCTGTGGGTTTTTCCTGTGTATATTCTATTTCGTTTAAGTTGCATAGCTTTTTTACTATTTCGTCGAAAGTAATGTCGGGAGATTCTTCGAAGTTTTTTCTGATAAGCAGTTTTAGTTCTTGTTTGTTTGGGATGTTTTTTTCCTGTCTCAGGTTACGGATGTTTATTACCACTTCTTTAGCTGATTCAAACCGGTTAATTATTTTTTGATCAAAATCTTTTGATTTTGGCATTGGAGCAATCATTATGCTTTCCGGGGTATTTTCCCTTTCTATGTGTTGATATATTTCTTCGGTTATAAATGGCATGAAGGGGTGAAGCATACGTAATAGTTTATCAAAAAACTCTATTGTTGTTTTGTATGTTTTAGTGTCAATAGCTTTTTGATAAGGTGGTTTAACAATTTCGAGGTACCATGAACAAAAATCATCCCATATAAGGCTGTAAATAGTTTTAAGAGCATCAGCCAAGCGGTATTTTTCAAAATGGCTTTCTGTTTCTTTTAGTGAGCGGTACATATTTTCATTGAACCATTCAATTGCCGAATTTGCGGTTTCGGGTTGTTCTATATTTTCATTTACTTCCCATCCTTGTGTTAGCCTGAAGGCATTCCATATTTTATTACAAAAGTTTCTTCCTTGTTCACATAGAGCTTCATCAAACAACAGGTCGTTACCTGCAGGTGATGAAAATAACATACCCATTCTTACGCCATCGGAGCCATATTGATTTATTAGCCTGATTGGGTCGGGCGAATTACCCATAGACTTTGACATTTTTTGTCCTTGTTTGTCTCTTACTATACCATGTAGATATACATTTTCAAATGGTATTTCATTTCTGAATTCCAGTCCTGCCATAATCATTCTGGCTACCCAAAAGAACAATATTTCGGGTGCTGTAACCAGGTCTTTGGTAGGGTAGTAGTAGTTTATTTCCGGGTTTTCGGGGTTACGTATGCCGTCAAAGACCGAAAGTGGCCATAGCCATGAAGAGAACCATGTGTCAACTACGTCTTCGTCTTGCTTCAGGTCGTTCATAGACAGTTCCTGATTATATTTTTCTTTGGCAAGTTTCAGGGCTTCTTCCTGGTTATTAGCTACTACTAAGTTTCCATCCGGCAGATACCATGCAGGTATGCGTTGCCCCCACCATAATTGCCGGCTGATACACCAGTTGTGCACATTTTCCATCCAGTGTTTGTAGGTGTTTTTGAACTTAGCAGGATAGAAACTTATAGTGTCGTTCATAACTACATCCAGGGCAGGTTTAGCCAGTTCTTCCATTTTCAGAAACCATTGGAGTGAAAGTTTAGGTTCAATAGCAACATCAGTTCTTTCGGAGTAACCAATTTTATTTATAATATCTTCGGTTTTTTCAAGCTGGTTTTTTTCTTTCAGTGCTTTAGTCACTTTTTTTCTGGCTTCAAATCGATCTTCTCCTATAAACATTTCGGCTTTTTCGTTTAGTGTACCATTATCGTTAAAAATATCGATAGCAGATATATTGTGTTTTATGCCGATATTATAGTCATTGATATCATGGGCCGGTGTAATTTTTAATGCACCCGAGCCATATTCGCGGTCAACATATTCGTCGCAGATAAAGGGTATAGGTCTGTTTATTAGTGGTACCAGTGCTTTTTTCCCTTTCAGGTGTTTGTAGCGGTCATCGTCTGGGTGAACGCATATTGCAGTATCTCCTAAAATGGTTTCGGGCCTTGTAGTTGCTATTGTTATGTATTCATCAGGCTCATCTTCTATTTGGTATTTAATGTAGTAAAGTTTTGAGTTTTCTTCTTTGTAAACAACTTCCTCGTCTGACAAGGCTGTGAGAGCAAGTGGGTCCCAGTTTATCATTCTAACCCCCCTGTATATTAATCCTTTATTATAAAGGTCAACAAAAACCTTTATAACCGATTCCGACATGTCTTCATCCATGGTAAACTTGGTTCTTTTCCAGTCGCAGGAGGCGCCCAGCATTTTGAGTTGCTCAAGTATTATATCACCATGCTTTTCTTTCCATTCCCAGGCATGCTTTAGAAAATCCTCACGTGAAATTTTGTCTTTATCTATTCCTTCTGCTTTTAGCTTAGCTACTACTTTAGCTTCAGTGGCTATAGATGCATGGTCAGTGCCCGGCAGCCAGCAAGCATTGTATCCGCGCATACGAGCACGCCTTATAATAACATCCTGAATAGTATTGTTGAGCATGTGGCCCATGTGCAACACACCCGTAACGTTTGGAGGTGGTATAACAATGGCATATGGTTCTCTTTCATCAGGAACCGACGAAAAGTAATCATTTTTAATCCAGTACGAATACCATTTCTTTTCTGTTTTGCCGGGTGAATAGTGCTTGGGTAAATCTTTCATGAATATGTTAATGTTGAAAAATAAACTTTAACTTTAAATTAAAAATTTGCACAAAATTAAAATTTATATGCTATTGGAAAAAATTATTTTACTTGTTAATTCTCTTCCAAGCAGTATGCTAAGTCTTTGGAAAAGAGAAAGGTTTTCTAAGAGATACTAGACTAATAGCTCAAAGTTGATGGTTCAAAGCTGAAATGTTAAAATAATGTGCCCTTGTAAACTCAAGCCTCAAACTCTGCTTTTTCACTTATGTTTATATGCAAAGATCATTTGCTTCTTTAATAATAAGATCTTTCTTTTTGTCTGTCATTGAAAATTGATCAAGCATGTTAGGTTTTTGTATTAACTGGCGGCAAATTACTACTCCATTTTCAAGAAGATATTCTTTTTGTTTTTTTGTAAGTTGTGTAAGAACGGTAATAGGAAAGATATTATGTTTTTCAATCAGGTATTTCAGGCTGTTTTTTTTAGGAAAGTCCCAACTAACCATTGTTAAACCTGCACAGATCCCGTAATCAATTGCGTCGGTGGTGAAACGGGTGTTTGTTACTACCCATCCCTGGAATTCAAAATTTTCGAATTTGCTGAGTTGCTCTCTTTTTTTTACTATGTCATTAACGCGTGAGTGAATATATAAAGGTACCTGAACACTGCAATATTTACCCTGGCTATTATAAAATTTACATTCTATTAAACATTGAGTGTCTTTGTTTGTGGCTATGACATCAACTTCATGAGTTATACAATGCCCCTGTATTGTTTTACCTATTTTTATATTATATCCCTGGCAGGCTAAAACCTGTGCTACGAAATGTTCAAATGGATATCCTGTTGGTTCAAGCTGCATGATCGCTTTTTTTAAGCTGTATCTTGCAGCCATAGAATGCTGTTCTTTACGTAAAAGTTCAAAAGCCTTTTTATAAATCTTTCTTGTGCTTATACCATCATATAACAACTCAAGAATATCATCTTTTATTGAGTCAATTATGTAATCCTTAGCACCGGCACGCCTGAGAGAATTTTCAAATTTATCGTGAGAGAAAATTTCTTCTTCCCCAGATGCTTTAACTATTTTAAAACCTTTATCCATAATTTTACAAGTTGTTGAAAGCTTAAAGATATGAAATTAAATTTTTATGTAATAAGTTGCATGACATAATTACCAGAAATTTAAAGTAAAATCAGTTAAAAGAAACATATAAGGTGGTATAAAAATGCTTAAAGCCAATAATATGTAAGTATTAAACATTTTTATAAGTGTTTAACAAATTTTTAGATACCGGTTTTTGCTTTTGCGACTAAATAATATTATATTTATACAATAAACAATTTTGGCTCTGCTAAAACCCAGAATAAAAGAATTATTTATAATATTATTTAACAAATTTTTTTTAATTATGGAAAATCAAAATTTAAACAGGCTTGAAAGCTTAGTAAGAAGAAATAAGAATATTGCTGTTGTAGTAGCTGTCATTTTATTACTTTCAATAATTGGCAATATTATTTTTATGGTTCGAAACAGTAATTTGGGAGATAAGAATAAGGAGTTAATGGCCGAGAAAGACAACTTAATAGTTGAGAAGGAGCAGGTTTCAGAGGAGAGAGCGGAGCTGCAGGATTCTTTGAATATTATGATTCAAAGGCATGAAGATCTTGAGCAAAAAGCCGTGGATTTGGAGGAAGAGGTTCAGGCAAAAGATTCACGGATTGTTTATTTAAGGAGGGAAGCAGAAAATAAGGAGGAGCTTCGAAAGGAGTTGGATGATTACAAAGAGGTGAAAGATAAATTTGAGAAAGTTAAACAAGAGCGGGATAAGCTTTCGGGAGAAATCAGGGAAATCGAGCGAAAGTTGGAAGAGTTGCAAAACGAATATAATTTGCTTGTTGATAAAAAGCAAGAGGCTATGGAGCTGAATGCATATCACATTTTTGTCAGGCACAAACAATATCGTTTAATTTGCTCTGATCGTTACGTAGAGCGTGCCCGCAGAGTGGATAATACATATATTGATTTTGAAATTGACGGCAGTGTTTTTACAGAAGGTGGCAAGCGTAGTGTGCATTTAGTTATACTTGATCCACAAGATAATGTGATGTATTCGGAGGGGGAAACTTTCAAAAAAGATGATGGTACTCAGAAAGAGTTTACTTCTATGCGGGAAGTTAATTATACCGGCGATCCTTTACTTCTCGATTTTGCGGTTGAGCACCCGAAAAGGCTTGACGACGGCAATTATACCGTTGAAGTTTATATAGACGGACGTTATGCACGTAGTAAAGGATTCAGCTTGGAGTAATTAAGTGAAAATTCTCAAATTAGCTTAAAAATTTTCCATAAATAAAATTGAGTTCATTTTAAATTTTGGCGCTAATTTGAGGATTTTTTATAGTATAACTTAAGAAAACAAATGCTAAACAATTGATATATTGTTTATTAACAGAATTAGCAGGTGTTTTTTTATTGGTTGCTGTCAGGTATTATGCCTTTGTACTGCAGGTGTCTTAGCACCCAATGTAGTTCATTATATGAGACATCATCACCCAGAACATCTTTGGCCGGTCCGAGTCTGTGATCGCCATCAACACTATCGAAATATTCAGTAATAAGTTCAATTTTGTGTGAATCCATCAGCTTTTCTACCGGTAAATCACCTGTACCAACAAAATAAGATAAATGGCCGGATATAGTATTTGTTGTTAATCTTCTCTCTGCTGCTATTTCAGCAATTGAGAAACCTGATTTGAAAAGTTGATAAGTTATTTGTTTTGATGATAGCTGTGATTTATCGTTAGACTTCTGTGATTTGGCTTTTTCGGTTTTTACAGGTTCTCTGTTTGGTTGCAAGTTTTTATTATAGCAATAATTTTCTACCATATTAATAATTTCTTCACCAAATTGCTCGACTTTCTTTTTGCCCACACCATTTACGTTCAGCAATGCTTCTTTTGATCCCGGCAGTTCGTTGGTGATGGCTATCATAGTTTTCCTGGGCAATATCATGAAAATGGGTTTATCCAGCTTTTCGGCTTTTTTATCACGCCATTTTTTGAGTGTTTCAAATAAATCGGGATGATTTGAAGTATTACTTACAGCAGTTTTTTGTGTGGATGATTTTTTTGGCTTTTTTACTTCTTTAATAGACTCTTTGGCTCTTATTTCCAAATATTTATTTGAAGTAAATCCTTCTTTACAGTTCTCAAGGCATGATGTTTTTACATGTGCAGACTTTTTAAGGTTTTCCAGGGCATCAGCCAATGATTTTTGCACTTTTTTGTTGTCGCTTTCGATAGCCGTTTTGTTTATGGTCTCAACAACTATTGATTTTAACCTGGGAATAAAATAATTACAGGCTTTTTTAATTCTTTCCTGCAGGAGTTGGTTATTTTCTGCTTCATTGTATTGCATTACATGCCGGTTTATCTCATTTGAAAAATTATTGCCAATAAGTGCTATTTCTTTATCAAATTTTTCATCCATTTGCCTAAAATTGTTTATTAACCCTTTGTCAATGGAGGCTTGATTTTCTTTTAGCAACTTTATAAGATATCTTAGTTGTTTATGAATAATTGAAAAATCAAATAATTCATCAATAAGTTCATGTTGATATTTTATTTTGGCGTTTTTGAGGTCTTTTTTTCCGGGCAGGTTTTGTTGAATGTCGTTTGTGAATTTTGTAATTACTTTATCTTCTTTAAGTGATTTAGGTGATATGGGGGAGTTAAGCACCAATCCTTCAAGGGTTTTACATCTGCTAAGTGCAACATATACCTGTCCATGAGCAAAAGCAGCTTCGGCATCTATTATTGTTTTTTCAAAGGTCAGGCCCTGGCTTTTGTGAATAGTTATTGCCCATGCAAGTTTTAAAGGATATTGTGTGAATGTGCCTATAACTGTTTCTTTTATTGCTTTTGTATTATCATCGATTGTGTACCTGGTGTTTTCCCAGGTCAGTGGTGTAACATCAATTGATGTGTTGTCATCTTTACATTTCACATAAATTATATCTTTATCTATATGTTCGATATAGCCTATTTTACCGTTATAGAAAAGCTTTTCGGGTGATGTGTCGTTTTTGATGAACATAACTTGAGCACCTTCTTTAAGGTGAAGCTCATGTTCGGTAGGGTAGGAGTTTTCAGGAAAATCACCTTCTATGCGGGCTATAAATTTTTTTATTTCATTATTAAGAGAGTCAAGGCGTTTTTGATTTATTTTGTTTGCCTGGTAATTATGTGTTGTGAGGGTAATATAACCTTCCCGGTTATTATGCGAAAAGCCGGGTATATATCTTTTGTTCAAAGCTTTTAGTGTATCATTATCCAAAATGTTATCACGTATTTTACCCAGCAGTTTAATAAAATCATCATCACTTTGCCTGTAAATATATTTTAGTTCAATACTTATATATTCGGTTTTTTGCAGGGCATTACTGCCAAAGAAAAAAGGTGTTGTATAATAGTTTTTAAGCAGGCTCCATTCATTTTCTTTAACAACGGGTGCCAGTTGATGTAGGTCGCCAATCATTAGCAATTGCACTCCTCCAAAAGGCTTATAGCGATTCTTATAGCGCCTGAGTACATTATCAATGCTGTCGAGCAGATCGGCACGTACCATACTTATTTCGTCAATTATTAATAGATCAAGGCTTCTTATTATATTTATTTTTGTTTTGTTGAATTTTTGTAAACGCGTATCCCGGTTACTGCTTTTGTTTAATATTGCATGATTGTCAGCTTCATCGCCTGCAGGAATTTGCGGGCCAAAAGGAAGCTGGAAGAATGAGTGTATGGTTACTCCTCCTGCATTGATAGCTGCTACACCTGTGGGTGCAACAATTATGGATCTCTTGGAAGAGGCTTTTTTAATGCTTTGCAGAAAAGTGGTTTTTCCGGTACCGGCTTTACCTGTCAGGAAAATATTTTTACCTGTGTTTTCTGTAAATTCATAAGCCAGCTTTAGCTGTTTGTTTGTATTAAAGTCCATAAGGCTTTGAACATTTTGATTTTCTAATTCCTTCCCAGGAATTTAAAACCTTTTCCTATAATACTAAGATCATTTTCAATTTTATAATCTCTTGCATAGAGAGTATCAAGATTTTCACATGTTTTGCTGTTGAGGGTTTTATGCGAAAATATGTCAGAGGGAAATAACACGGGATTTTTTAGTTTAGGTAGCGAATTTGAATGATTTGGATGATAGCCTACCCATGTTTTTCGGTTAAATATTACTGAAAAGATGTTTTTTACCAGGCCCCATTTATTATTTACAAAAAATATATTTACAGGCAAAGAAATAAGAAGCAACCCTGCAATAAGCAAATCGAAAAGCCTTTTATTTCTCCTGTTATAAGGCTTGTTAATACCATTGATATTGATGGTAAAAAGGTCACCGAAAGTGTCAATAGAGTTGCTTCCTATTATAAAAGAGCTGTCAGGAGGTGCAATTTTAAAGTTGACCTGGTGTTTTTTCAAAGTCAGCATAAGGTCCATTATTTTCTGTGAAGACATGATGCTTGCACAAAAAATTATATCGTCTATTTTATAAATTTCAATAATTTCATTTATCTGGTTAATATTTCCAATATAACCATCTTCAAATTTTCTGTCAGAAATTCCCATTAAACCAATAAAACTGCAGTTACCTGATTGGCGTGCGAGTGTGGTTATTCTTTTTGCTTCTTCTCCTTCACCTACAATTAAAACACGTTTAGGCTTTTCCTGGCCTATATGCAGGTTTTTATGTTTGAAAAGATGAATAATTGTTCTTGTAGCCAGCATTGAAATTAATGCCCAAAGGCTTCCAAGAAGAATTAATGCACGTGAAAATCTCAGGGATGTTGGTAACAGGGCGTATATTACCAGTATAATTATTGTTCCGACCCCTATTCCTCGTACGATACGAAAGAATTTAACAGGTTTGTCGTATCCCCCGTTAAAATATACTGATAATAACCATATTAGTATATATGCCGGCACAATGTATAAGAGGTATTCTATTGGGTAATAATCGCCTTCAGAAAGAAAAACCTGTTGTTCCCAATAACTTTTAATGAAGACAAACCCTAAAAAGATGATTATTATATCTAATAGAGGGTATAATGCTTTTTTAAATAATTTGTCTAAAATAGATATACTTGCCCTGAACCAAATAGCAAAGTTGATAATAGATGTGAATAACTTTACATTTTTTTTTGAAAAATGTTTTCGGGCAAAAATTATCATTGCTTTGTAAAAAACCCTGACATAATTGATGCTGTTTTTTTTTGTACTTTCTCCTTTGTAATGTATTATGCGTGTTTCGGGGTAGTAATAGTTTTTATATCCTGCTTTTATAATACGCCATGAAAGGTCGATGTCTTCTCCATACATAAAAAAGTCTTCATCGAGATAACCTATATTATCGAGTACTTTTTTACGCAACAACATGAAGGCGCCTGATAATACTTCAACTTGATGGGTTTTGTTATTATCAAGGTATCCCAGGTGATATTTTCCAAAGATTTTTGATTTTGGGAATAATGCAGATAGTCCGAATATTTTCGGAAATGCTACTTTTGGGGTTGGAAAGCTGCGTTTTGATTCTGGTAAAAACCTGCCATTGCCATCAAGCATTTTAACACCAAGTCCGCCGGCGTCATGATGATCATCCATAAATTGAACCACCTTTGGCAGTGTGTCGTCTTCAACCACGGTATCAGGATTAAGCAGCAATACATACTCGCCTGCTGCTATATTTATGCCTTGGTTGTTAGCTGTTGAAAACCCCTTATTTTCATTGTTAGCAATTAGTTTGACCTGTTTGAATTTTTCCCTGATCATTTCTACCGAGCTATCCACCGAGTTATTGTCAACAACAATAACCTCCATGTCCAGGTCTTTGCCCGAGTTAAAAACTGATTTCAGGCATTGTTCAAGGAAGAACTTTACATTATAGTTTACTATGATAATTGAAAGCTTCATTCAGATTTATTATTTAGATAATGCGTTTTCATAGAGGGTGCGATTTAAAATCGAACGACCCAGAGTTATTTCATCAGCATATTCCAGCTCATCTCCAATGGCTATTCCGCGTGCTATTGTGGTAACCTTTATGTCGGGAGAATTAATTTTTTTGAATATGTAGTAATTGGTGGTATCACCTTCCATAGTGGTGCTGAGAGCCAGAACTACCTCTTTTACTTTCTCTTCCTTTACCCTGTTAATAAGGCTTTCAATATTAAGGTCATTTGGCCCTATTCCATCAATTGGTGATATAATTCCTCCCAGAACATGATATAAACCTTTAAACCTTCCTGTATTTTCAATAGCTATTATATCGCGAATATTTTCCACAATACATACTATTGAAGGGTCTCTCGAGGGGGTGCTGCAAATATGACAAAGATGTTTGTCTGATATATTATAACATTTTTGGCAGTAAATTACTTCGTTTCTCAGTTTTATAACAGAGTCGCCAAAAAGCTCTACATCTTCTTTTGGCTGTTTTAGCAAATACAATACAAGCCGAAGAGCAGTCTTTCGACCTATTCCTGGTAGGCTGGCAAATGCATCAACAGCATTTTGCAAAAGTTTTGATGAATGTTGTTCCAAGGTTGTTTTTTTGTTTTCAAATTTAATAATAAAAACTGCAGTTGCGAAGTGTTTTGATTAAAGTTTCATATTTTTGCAATTTTAAATTGTTTAGCAATATCTTAAGGTTGATTTTTATTATTGTAAAAAATTCTTAGATGCATCCTATACTTATACTGTCTTGTTTTATCATATATACTATTTTGATATTTGTCATTTCGCGTATTACTTCGCGTAAATCCAATAACGAAACATATTTTTTGGGCAATCGTGCATCACCCTGGTATGTTGTGGCTTATGGTATGATTGGAGCTACGTTATCAGGTGTTACTTTTATGTCGGTTCCCGGTTTGGTTGGTGATGAGAATTTTTCGTATATGGTGCTTGTATTGGGGTATGTGCTGGGTTATGTTGTAATTGCTTTTATTTTGCTTCCTTTGTATTATAAGTTAAATCTTACTTCAATATACACATATCTTAACAAGCGTTTTGGAATGAGTTCATATAAGACCGGTTCACTTTATTTTATTTTGAGCCGGCTTGTGGGTTCTTCTTTCCGCATGTTTCTTGTGGTTTATGTATTGCAGTTATTTGTCTTTGATCAATGGGGTGTGCCTTTTTGGGCTACTGTGGGTGTTTTTATTGTTCTGATACTGCTTTATACCTATAAAGGCGGAATCAAGACCATTGTATGGACAGATACATTACAAACCACTTTTATGCTTGCTGCTGTTATAATAACAATAATTTTGATAAGCAGCCAGATGGGTAAAGGCATTCCTGAGCTTGTCGGGACTATTAAATCCGAGGGATATACAAAGATGTTTGTTACAGATATTCGTGATCCTCGCTTTTTTTTGAAGCAGTTTTTTGCCGGCATGTTTATAACCATTACTATGACCGGTCTTGATCAGGATATGATGCAAAAAAACCTCAGTTGCCGGAAGCTATCAGATGCACAGAAGAATATGGTTTCTTTTGGTGGAGTACTGATATTTGTAAATTTGATGTTCTTGTTTTTGGGTGGTGTTTTATATATTTATGCCGGAGATTTTGGTGTTACCATTCCTAATAATACTGATGATTTGTTTCCTACTATTGCAATACAGGAGTTAGGTATTGCTGCGGGGATTACCTTTTTGTTTGGGTTGATATCTGCGGCATATTCAAGTGCTGATGGCACGCTTACAGCTCTTACTACAGCATTTTGCATTGATTTTTTGGGATTGAAGCGCAAGCCCGGGATAAGTGAGCAACGTATAACACATACAAGGTATATTGTCCATGCATTTTTTGCTTTATTGATGTTTCTGATAATAGTTGGTTACAGGGCAATAAATGATGTTGCACTTATCAGCCAGTTATTTACTATTGCCGGCTATACCTATGGTCCATTGCTGGGCTTGTATACTTTCGGGCTTTTTTCAAAACGTATGGTTAAAGATCGGTTTGTTCCGATAATATGCATATTATCACCCATAATTTGTTATATATTGAGCGTCTTTTCCGAGCAACTTTTCTGGGGTTATCAATTTGGTTTTGAATTATTGTTGCTTAACGGTGGTTTGACGTTTATAGGTTTGATGGTTATCTCCTTTTCTGAGAAGGAATAATTATTTTTTTACGTTTTTTAAAAGGGTTTTATATTAATCCTTTATACATCGGACAGACCATCCGAATTCTTTGAGATTACCGAACCTTCCTACAGCACCATGCTCAAAATCAATGATAATATGCCATGCGTATAATGGGCATGTTTCAGTTGCACTCCAATATGTGCCAAAGCTGCCTATACCGCCATAGTTACCCGCCATGCTTCGGCCTGCGCCGGGTAGTGCAGAAAAATTAAAATCGTCGGTACCATAATGTGTATCATGTTCATTCCACCTGGGATGTTTGTTAGTAGCACATTGTCCGCCCACAGGGGAGTTTACTTGCAGGCATGATTTAAGTGCATTCCCTACCCCTTCAATATCAGGGTTATCAAGTTCATTATGCAGGTCATAGCTCTTTTTTAAATATTCAACTAACTGGCTCCATTCGTCATCACTGGGCAAACGCCATCCTTCGGGACATAGCCCTTTTTTGTTATCAACAGCATGCCAGTTATACAACTTTCCATAAGCCTCAACTACACCTTCCTCCGAATCAATACATTCCATATGACTATGTGGGTATATGGCGTAAGCACCGTCTTTTGTATTTTTCCATTCATCAGCACTTAATCCCCCCAATATATCTGTACCATCTTTATATCTTGTTACGTGAAGATTCTCTGCCATCCATTCTGTTCGGTTAATCCAAACTGTGGCATATTCGTTTCCGTCTATATCGGTAACACCATCTCCGGGCTCACCGTCATCCGGATAATCGTAATCTTCGAAGTTGGCGGTTATAGAAATGTCATTAGCCGGCATAGTTACAAATGTATTTTTTGAATCAGGATCATCAACATGTTCGGTATCGCCTGCCCAGTTTATGAATTCATAGTTGCCTTTTGCTTCGGCATATATATCTGTTTTATCGCCTTCCTGGTAAGTACCTGAGCCAAAAACATTTCCGCCTTCTTCAGGTTCAGCTTTGATGGTCAATGTATAGCTTTTTATATCAAAAACATAAATATTATCTGATTTTGGGACATCAGTTTTTATGTTGTAAAATGAATTATCATGTTTGTCAGTAATAAACCCGGTAAATTTAAACTTATCTCCGGGCTCGTATGGAAAGTCTGCTCTTGGCATTGCTTGATGTGTATTGTTTTGGGCAGATGATCCTCTATAGGCAATCTCTGAAGAAGATCTTTTTCCCTCTCCAATTTGTATCATCAATTTCTTTTGTGAATAGTTATCGGAGGTTACATTTAAGATATAGTTTGGTTTATTGCATGCAAAAAATGTAAAATGGTGTATGCCTTGCTCCAAAGTAATTTCATGGCTTAGCAATTTTCGACCGGTCATATCATAAATAGCTATATTAAACAAATCCCTGCCGGGAGCATAAATGTCTATATTGGTTTTTTCCCTGAAAGGATTTGGATAATTTTGGGAAACATAAAGCCGGTTATTATTAGCTTCAATTATATCAATATTAGTAGGAATTAAAGGCAGTACAGTATCAGGATAATACAGAACACTGGATACCTCCTGTGTAATATTTTCAACAATAATACTGTCAAGTTCTGAATAATAGTCGTTGTGGTTTGCCGTAAAGCGCAATGTAATACCATTTTCCAGTGCTTGTATGTTATTTAATGCAAATATTAAAAACAGAAATAAAGTAATTTTCTTCATACTATTAAATTTAAATCATTATTTATTTGGTAGTTATATTTTCATTCAGATCAATCTTCTATATATCTCAAACATCGTATTGAGAATCCTACATTTTCATAATCGTTGCCTTTTTCGAGTGTTCCTTTGCGATAGCTTAGGCTTCGTCCCCATACTGTAAATAATAGAGACTGTGTAGAAGTCCACCAAAAACCGCTGTTTCCAATATTGTAATATATGCCGTTGTATGAACGGTAACCGCCGGGCAGGGCTGAGAAGCCGAAATTATCAGTGCCATAGTGTTTTTTGTGAGAAACCCATACCGGGTGCTTATTAGTGTCACAATCTCCGCCAAGGGGTGAATCTACCTGGCGGCATGACTTTAGTGCATTACCAATATTATATTCATCTATATCTGCATAATTGTTTATAATATAATTTATAAGCTCTGACCATTCATCATCAGAAGGCACATGCCAACCTTCCGGGCAAATACCTCTTGTATCGGCAACCGTGTACCAGTTATATAATTTCCCGTAAGCTTTTACCATTTCTTGCCGCGAATCAATATCATCAACATTTTCATGAGGGAAAACAGAATAAGCACCCTCCTCTATGTTTGCCCATTTAGCATGTGATAGCCCGTCTTCTATATTGCTGCTGTCTTTATACCTTGTAGTACGAAGGTTTTCTGCCATCCATTCCTGGTTACCTATATTAACTGTTTTGTATTCATTGCCGTCTATATCTGTAACAGTGCCCTTTATGTTTTGATCGTTATTATCTAATCTTTCCTCCGCCCCTACAGGGATGTTTAAAGAAAACATAAAGAATATTCCGATAACTGATAAGTAATAATTGTATAATTTTTTTCTTCTCTTCATTAATTATTATTTCATTAAACAAATGATTTCAAAATTAACATTTTGTCTTGATATATATAATATTATTTTTTTAATATTTGTTTGTTTATGATTTTTTGAATTTACTAACTTGTTGCCTGGTAAAGTTATTTCCAAAAAAATATTCCGGGAGGGTGCATATTTTTTTTATTTGTTTTGGTTTAATAGTTTTATTAAATATTTGAAATCGGCAGGTGGGCGTAATTAGTTTATTGCTATTGTTTTTTGTTATCCAGTATTTTTTGAAGGTTAAACAGTTCATCTCTCAGTCTGGCAGCATTCATGAAGTCAAGTTCTTTAGCTGCTGACTCCATTTCTTTTTTTGTATTCTTTATTGCTTTTTGAAGTTCATTTTTACTCATGTAGTTAATTATAGGGTCGGCAGCAATATTTACATTTTCATTTTCGATATATACTTTTGATGGTTTTTTTCTGGTATCAGCTACTGATGTTTGTCCATGAATAGCTTCTACTGATTTTTTTATTTGTGCGGGTGTAATATTGTGTTTTTCGTTATATGCGAGTTGTTTTTCTCTTTTACGGTTGGTTTCATCAATAGCTATCTGCATTGAGCGTGTTACTTTATCGGCATACATTATAACTTTGCTGTTAAGGTTTCTGGCTGCTCTTCCCGAAGTTTGTATAAGTGATCGTTCTGATCTCAGGAATCCTTCCTTGTCTGCATCGAGTATTGCTACTAATGATACTTCAGGCAGGTCAAGCCCTTCTCTTAAAAGATTTACACCAACAAGTACATCAATATTGCCAAGGCGCAGGTCGCGAAGAGTTTCTACACGTTCAACGGTATCTATATCGGAGTGAATATATTTGCATTTTATGTCTGCTTTGGTAATATATTTTGCCAGCTCTTCTGTCATACGTTTTGTTAAAGTTGTGACTAATACCCTTTCATTGCTACTAATTCTTATATTAATTTCTTCGAGCAAATCATCAATTTGGTTAGTACTTGGCCTGACATCAATTGGTGGTTCAAGCAAACCGGTTGGCCTGATAAGCTGTTCAACTACAATTCCTTCGCTTTTATTCAATTCGTAATCAGCAGGTGTAGCGCTAATAAAAATTGCCTGGTTGATTACCTGTTCAAATTCTTCAAATTTTAAAGGGCGGTTATCCAAAGCTGAGGGCAATCTGAAGCCGTATTCCACAAGTGTTTGCTTTCGAGAACGGTCTCCACCATACATGGCATGAATTTGTGGTACAGTTGCATGGCTTTCATCAATGACTATTAGGTAGTCATCAGGAAAATAGTCCAGCAGACAAAAAGGCCTGGCTCCCGGTTTGCGGTTATCAAAATAACGTGAATAATTTTCAATCCCCGAGCAATATCCTAACTCCCTTAGCATTTCCAGGTCATAATTAACCCTGTCTTCAAGTCTTTTTGCTTCGGTATGTGCTCCTATATCATTGAAATATTCCAACTGCTTTACAAGATCATCTTGTATGTTACGAATAGCTGAATTCATTTGATCTTTAGAGGTTACAAAAATGTTTGCGGGATAAATAGCTATGTCATTAAAGGTATCTATACGCTGACCTGATATAGGATTTATCATTTCCAGGGCTTCAATTTCATCGCCCCAAAATATTATCCGGTATGCATTATCTGAGTATGCGGGGAAAACGTCTACCGTATCACCTCTAACTCTAAAGCTGCCTCTTTTAAATTCAGCCTCTGTCCTTTGATGAAGGCTCTCAACAAGCTTGTGTAGCAGTTTATTGCGACTTATTTTCTGTCCGGTATGCAGCCTGGTAACATTGGCATTAAAGTCATCAGGATTTCCAATTCCATAGATACATGATACCGAACTTACCACAATAACATCTCTTCTGCCTGATAGCAGGGCACTGGAAGCACTCAAACGAAGCTTTTCAATTTCTTCGTTAATAGACAAGTCTTTTTCTATATAAGTGTTTGTTGTGGGCAGGTAAGCCTCCGGTTGATAATAATCGTAATAAGATACAAAATATTCTACCGCATTATTCGGAAAAAAGTGTTTAAATTCTCCGTATAATTGTGCAGCAAGGGTTTTGTTGTGGCTTAATATTAATGTTGGTCGTTGTGTTTTTTCTATTACATTGGCTATGGTAAAAGTTTTGCCCGAACCGGTCACCCCGAGAAGCGTCTGAAAAGGGTTTTTGCTTTCAATACCACTTACCAGTTGATTAATGGCTTCCGGTTGATCGCCTGTAGGTTCAAAATCAGATACAAGCCTAAAACCAATATTTTTATTGTTACCACACATATCTTATTGAAAATCCTGCTCCCATGAATAATCCGGTGTGTCCTAAAATATTTAACCTCGGCATTACGTCAAGTGATAAGCTAATAGGAATTTCTTCTATTTTATAATCCAAACCCACTATACCATCAACTCCCAGTGTAATATATGTTTTATCATCAGGAAACCAACCCCTTGGATGGTTTTCGCCATATATACCCATATGGGCTCCTAGTCCGTAGTACCATTGCAAACCGGGAACATCAAAAGCAGTAGTATGAAATTGATACAGGCCAGTAACCAATAATCCTCCACGGTGAAAAGCTACAATGCCTTCTATTGCGTTTTCAGGCGATAAAAAATGCTTGAGATTTATTCCACTTGAAAATCCGCCGCGCAAGCCAATTCCTGTTTTGTATTCCTGCGAATTTACATTATCCGGGCTTAAAACTAACATAATAAATAGTGTTAATACTGCTATAAGCTGTCTCATCTCTAATAAATTTAAATATTTATAAATTATTTTCCCATTTTAAACAATAGTTTTTTTTCTTCTTTAGTAAGGCTATCATATCCATTTTTGGATATTTTATCCAGTATTTTGTCAATTTTCTCCTGGGTTTCAATTTTTTGCTTATTATATTCTTCATCTGTTAACGGTCTGTGTCTGTCATATTTGCTGTATTTTACACGCATTTTGGGCTTTGGTTTGAAAAGCGATTGTATCTTTTCAAATAAGGTATTGAAAAATACACCTGTATCATGTCCTCTTTTGAGTAACATTACGTAAAGGAAACCATAAGCTGCTCCGCCGAGATGTGCTATATGCCCACCGGAATTACCTTTATCTATACTTATCAGATCAATAATTACAAAGAAAACAGCAATGTATTTTAGTCTTATTCTTCCCAGCAGTATTAATGGCAGTTGAAAATTAGGTATATATGTTGCAATGGCAATAAAAATTGCCATAACTGAAGCTGATGCCCCTATTGCTACTGATATTTCGGCATATTCGTGAAATACAGGAAAAAAGTTATAGGATAAAATGAAAAAAAGGCCACCAATAAGCCCCCCGATTATATATGTGCCTAATAGTCTTCTTTCACCAATATATTGGCAAAACAACCTTCCTCCTACATAAAAAACTATCATATTGAACAGAATATGAAATAAACTGAGGTGGGTAAACATATAGGTTATAACTGTCCATGGCCTTGCAACAATGATTCCAGGGTTTGATGATATGCCCAGCCAGTGAATTATCGCTTGTGCATCAGAACTGGCAGCCATTAGAAAAAACACCAAACTTATAAGATTTGCCAGGATAAATATTCCGACATTTACAAATATCAGCTTTGATAACATATTACCCTGCAAAAAATAGTTTTTCATTTCGTGAAACATCGACTGATGCATAATAACTTAATTTTTTAAAACAGTAAAGTTTGACAACAACAAAATTTTTTAACGGATTACAAACAATTATATTTTAAGTAATCTCAATAACTAAAACAATTAAAACCTGCCTGGAAAGTTTTTGTTGGACAATTAAATGTTTTTTAAATTTATTATTTGTTTTTTTACTTGTTGCAATGCTTTTTCACAATACTTTACTTTTAAACTAATTTTTTATTAATGATTTTGGAAGATTATCATTAATATAAATTTCCTTTTCTACTCCAATATTTTATCATCAGATAGCCAAAAAGCATACCGCCAAGATGTGCAAAGTGGGCAATATTTCCACGCCCTCCTGTAATACCGAAGTATAATTCCAAAGCTCCGAATATCATTACAAAATACTTGGCTTTTATAGGAATAGCAAAAAACAGGTATATATAGGTATTAGGAAACATCATTCCAAATGCAAGCAAAATTCCAAATACAGCACCTGAAGCTCCAACAACTATGTGGGCATTTAACAGGTCTACCCGGTATTGGTTCATAAAATTCACGGCTTCAACCATTGCTGCTTCTTTGTTGTTTAGTTGCATTAATTTGTTATATTCACTTGCAAAATCCTGGTAGTATCTTTGCATCTCGGTGCTAACGATCATAAAATGTTCAGAATTTAAAAACAGCTGTAATTTATCGTGTGAGGGATCAGCAACAAATTCATTTATTGCCTGGAGAGTTGGTATCATTTGCAAATACATCACACCGTAATGAATAATAGCAGCTCCTATGCCTGTTACAAAATAATATTTTAAAAAGCGTTTGGGCCCCCATACATTTTCAAGTACATTGCCAAACATCCATAGGGCAAACATGTTAAAAAACAGGTGGGTGAATCCACCATGCATAAACATATATGTTATAAACTGGTATGGCTCAAAATTAGTGGCACCGATAAAATGAAGCCCCAGCACTTTATAAAGATCAATATTGAAGGTATTTAAAAATGAAATAGTAGCCAGGAAAGCCAGTCCATTAATTATCAAAAGGTTTTTTACAACGGGTGGTAATATATTAAAACCCCGGGGGCTGTATGATCTCATTTTATATCTTTTTTATAACAAATAAATAATTTTATTCTTTACTTTTCTTCCATAACTCAAATATCGGCCTTAATTAAAGAACATAATGTTATTTGCCGGTACCAGCTTACATTATCAAATAATGTATACGGTATTTAATAATCGTAATGACAAAAATACAATTTTATTTAAATCTGTCACTTAACTCCTGATAACTTAGGATGAAGAGTGTGGGTTTATTGCCGGGTGATACATCAGGCATTGAGCAGGTAAAAAGTTCACCAACCAATGTGTTCATTTCTTTATCACTTAGCAATTTTCCATGTTTTATCGATTGATTTTTAGCCAATGCTCTTGAAATTTTTTTATTGATTTCAAGTTTAGGTTCTGAAAGATGTTTTTTATAGTTTTCTAACAGGTCTTCAATTAATTGGTCTATATTTTCTGTTTCTTTTACTTCGGTCGGAACAGCATTTATTACGAAAGAGTTTCCTCCAAAAGTGCTGATCTCAAATCCCAGTGCAATAGTATGTTGCAGTATTTCTTTCATCAAGCTGGCATCAGATTCAATGAGTTCAATTTTTGCGGGGTACAACAATTGCTGAGAAGAGGGTTTTTGGTTTTCGTATTTATTTAAGAATTTTTCATATAATATGCGTTCATGAGCTCTTTGTTGGTCAATGATCATCAACCCCGATTTTACGGGTGTTAGGATATACATATTGTTTAATTGCCAGAATTTTTTTTCATTTTCACCAGGTGTTTTGTGAGATTCCTGGTTTAAATCGGACTTCAAAAAGTCTCCAAAAATATTTTTAGATCCTTGTTGATTATTCTCTTGTATTCCTGTTTTATCTACATCGGGGTAGAGGTTTTCCCAATTTTTTGGTTTTTTCCGGTCTGATAAAAACTTACTGCCGGATTTGCCGGTTTCAAAAGGGTTGTAATTTTGGTCAACTTTTATTGTTGGAGGTATAACAGGGCGGTTTTTATCAAAAAGAACATCATCGAAAGCTGTTTCTCTTTCAAAGTCAAGAGAAGGTGAAATATTAAATTTCCCCAAGGCTCTTTTTATAGCCGACATTAATATTTTGTAAATATCAGATTCATTTTGAAATTTTATTTCTGTTTTTGTAGGGTGGACATTAATATCAATATTTGAGGGGTCAGTTTCGAGGAAAAGAAAAAAAGACGGATGAGATCCTTCCGGTATGAGTTCACTAAAAGCATTTTCGACAGCATGGTTAAGGTATGGTACTTTAACAAATCTCTTATTTATAAAAAAGAATTGTTCACCCCTGCGTTTTTTGGCAAATTCGGGTTTACATACGAAGCCCGAAACTGAGATAATATCCGTTTTTTCTTCAACAGGTATAAGTCTTTGATTGGTATTTTTTCCAAATAATCCTGCGATTCTTTGTATAAGATTAGATTGGTCTATTTGCAGTACCAGTTTGTTATTATAATAATACTTAAAGCCTGTTAGGGGGTTTGCCAAGGCAACTCTTACAAGTTCGTTAAATATATGTGATCTTTCTATGTTTTCAGACTTCAAAAAGTTGCGTCTGGCGGGTGTATTATAAAAAAGATTTTTTACTGCAATTGTTGTTCCTTGCGGGCATTGGCATGGATTTTGACTTTCAATAACCGAGCCTTCCACTATAACTTCTGTGCCCAATTGCGCATCTTTGATCCGGCTTTTTAGCTCTACACGGGCAATAGATGCAATTGAGGCAAGCGCTTCACCTCTGAAGCCCATGGTTTTTATTTTAAACAAATCCGAGGCATTCTTAATTTTTGATGTTGAGTGTCGTTCAAAACACATCCTGGCATCAGTCTCAGACATGCCGGATCCGTTGTCGGTAACCTTGATAAGTGTTTTCCCACCATCTTTGATAATAATGGTAATAAGGCTTGCTTCTGCATCAATGGAATTTTCCAGTAACTCTTTAACAACTGAGGCGGGCCTCTGAATCACTTCGCCTGCAGCAATCTGGTTAGCGACAGAATCGGGTAAAAGCTTTATAATATCAGGCATTGGGCGTATTTAATAATATTTTTTTATTTGAAAAACATACATTTTTTGCCTGTAAAATAGCAAAAATCATGTACCTGCTATACTTCTTTGGTTTTCCTGACCCGCTATCTATCAAATATAAAATATTAAGTAAACTAAAAGGAATAAAACGATTAATATAATAGTAAGTCGGCCTTTGGCTGCTGCACGTGCTTTTGTCTGTGCAGACCTCTTCCATCTGAGCTGCATACGGTCACGTAGTGCTTCTTCATATTCCTTTTTTCCCTCTTTGGCCTCTGAATAAGCTGTCTTTGAAAGTTTTTCCAGAGCTTCTTTTCGCGGATCGTAATACACAGGCTTATATCCATATTGCTTATGCTTGGGTGTTTTGAAAAATGTTATAGCCATGGCTTGTTTCTTTTGTACAAAGTTATTCAATTAACCCGAATTTGTCAAATCTTTTGATGAAATAAGACTATAATTTCTAATCAATAGTATCAATAATAATTATTGATGGGCTGATATAATATCGAATAGACCATAAGATTGATTTTGCTGTGATTACAAGATTTCTGACGTTAGCCTTTAATTTTTTCAAGCTGGTATAGGCAATAATTATCTTTGGGCCATAAAAGTTGTATTTAATAACTGTTCTTTTAATTTTCGATTTTTTTGGAAATGATTTTGCTTTTTTTATAAAAAAACTTATATTTACGGTTGGATTTAAAGTGGTTAAAAAACAATAAGCCATATTGTTTAGAATAATTAATATAAATACTTATTAATCAAAAACAAAAATTTATGAAGAAATTACTGTTTATTCCAATTATTGGTTTAGTTATGATGTTTTCAGGATGTCCGGCGGAAGAGGTAGAGAAGCCGGAAAAGGTTGAAAAGCATAAAAAAGGTAAAGTTGCTGTACTGGTAGGTGAGGGCTTCCATGATGGTGAAGCTTATATGCCAATTGGTTATTTAACTAATATGAAGTTTCATACACTTGTAATTGGGCCTGAAAGAGGTATAGTAGAAGCCTATAACTCTGATTTTACGATCAAAATTCATAAGGGTGTAGATGAAGTCTCTGTTGATTATTTTGATGCATTAATACTTCCGGGCGGTGAAGCTCCTTCTAAGTTAAGAGAGAACGAAAAAGTAGTTGATTTTGTAAGAGAGTTTTACAAAACAGGCAAAACAGTTGCAGCAATTTGTCATGGGCCACAGGTACTAATCACTGCAGGAGTTATGGAGGGTAAAACAGCAACAGGTTTTGAGGGCATAAAAGACGAGCTGGAAGAGGCCGGAGTTGAGTATAAAGACGAGGCGGTAGTTATAGATGGCAATATTATTACTTCAAGAACACCTCCTGACTTATATGATTTCAGCCGTGCTATTGCAAAAAGCATTAAGCCAGAAGACTGGAAAAAAGAAAAGGTAGATAAAAAGGAGAAAAAAAAGAAATGATGATAGTAAAGTAATTATTTAGTAATTAGTTTATTTGATATTTCGATTGTTATAAATTAAACCATTAAGCCACAGGCAGACCAAGTGTTGCGCCTTGGTGGTTTAATGGTTTTTTTAGTTAAGTGTCTTGGCTTGCAAATTAATACAAGTTATTAATAATGTTTATCAACAGCATTACAATATATCATTTTCTTGATTGGTTTTTTCTTATTTTTCATTTTGCCCTGATAATATTTATCTTGTTTGGGTGGGTATTCAAATCATTGCGACCATATAATCTTATAGTAATAATTCTCACCTTTGCATCATGGACTTTGTTGGGTATTTGGTATGGCTTCGGGTATTGCCCGTTTACAGATTGGCACTGGCAGGTATTGTGGGAAATGGGTCATACCGGTTTGCCGGCTTCTTATGTCAGCTATCTTTTTCAAAGAATACTCAACGTTGAACTGTCACAAACTTTTGTAGATTGGTTGACAGGAGGTTTGGCCGTAATGGCTTTTATTATATCTTTGGTGCTAAATATTCGTGATTTTATATATAAAAGAATACAAAAACAGGTATAATCCGATTAAGACTTAAATTCCACAATTTTTATAATTTTTTCTAGTAATTTCATATAATTATTTAAGATAGCACTATGACAAAAGAGATAAAACTTAGCAAAAAGATTAAAGCTACTCCTGAAGAGATTTTCACAGCGATTACTAATCCACTTACTATTGAATTATGGACAGGTATGCCTGCGAAAGTTGAACTTGAGCCCGGGGGTAATTTTAGTATGCTTGACGGAGAAATTTCCGGAAAAATTGTAGATTTTGAACATAACCAAAAACTTGTACAGTTGTGGAGCTTTGGTGAGGAAAACGAACCATCGCTTGTCAGTATTGAATTGAAAAAAGATAAAAATAATACCATTATTACAGTTCATCAGAATAATATCCCCAAAGAAGCTTATGAAAATATGGTGGAAGGATGGAAAGGTGTTATTTTTAAAGGTTTGGCGGATTTTTTCTAAATAATAATGACTTTATTCTCGCATATATATCAATTCACCTGTTATTATAGTGGTTTTGATTAATTATTAAAATGTGTTGCTAAGTAATCTTATTATGGTTTATATCTTGACTTAACCAGGATATTTTCAGCATCAGTTTTATGAATAAGTTCATTTAATTCTACATCACTGTTTCTTCTCATGTATTCTCTTACAATTTGCCAGCCGATCCATACAGCTACCCTGGGTGGTGATTTTCTGGAAAAAGCTGCTGTGAAAGGGGCGTCTGTAATAAAATTATTTATTTTGCTTCTGTTAGATGAAAACAAAAGCTCATTGTTAAGAATATAGCTCCATACATGGCCCTGGTTATGCTTCATCCATTTTTCCTGCTTTGATGTGTAAGCAATTTTTATAGTGTCGTGAGTGTGTGGCATCATACAATCAAGAAAATAAAGCTTAATACCCTTATATATCATATGTTCAATAAGGGTTTCAGGGTTGAAATTATTCTCAGTTTTATTCTTTGCTATGGTATAAATTACATCCCTGGTAATAAATTCAGGTGAGCGTTTCATAAGTTGATATTTTGGTATCCCAATTTTGGTATATTTTTTAAAGTCTTCTCCAAGATAGGTGTCAAGTGCAATAGCAAGGTTTTGGCGGTTATATTTAATAGGATTAGATATATCCAGGCCTGAGACATATGAGTATGTTTCGGGAATTTCATTTTCGGGGAAATGATAGCTGTAATAAGTGAAAGCTTCAGTAAGTTCTTCTTCGAGATTGTTCAAATCCGGGAAAATAATCATAGTTTCATTATAAAGATCTATTATTGCCGGATCAGTTATGTAATCGTATAACTGTCTTTTAGCCAACGGATTGTCAATTTCATCACCAAGGAAGAATTTATATTTTTCTATATATGGGTCTAATTCTTGTCGCAACTTAAAAGGATTGATATTAAAAAGCACTTTTTCAAACCTGTTAATTTGCAACGGCTCAATCTCAATATCAGAAACATCTGCCTCATAAGGCAACTTTCTTAATGATTTAGTATAAATAACAACAAACACTATTGCCGATATTAATAATAAACCAATTAATATGTATGTTTTTCTTTTCATCTGAATAAGTTGTGGTTATTAAGCTGTTTTACAATGATTTACATTTTTATGTTTAGATATTTAATTTTTTAGTGACGGGTAATTCCGAAAAAACCGGGATTTTGTTGCCACTAAAAGAGTAACTGACCTGACCCGTCCTAAATTTTACCTGTCACACCCGTCACTCGTTACCCGTTACCATTATGTGCTACCGCTAAGTTCATACTCTTTTGTTCACCTTTGCCGGATAAAGGCTTCATATAAGTATAACTCTTTTATTAACACATGTCTAACGTAAAAATTTATTGTAAATATATTATAAAAGCATTTTTTCTTATACTTTTTTTGGCAAAATTTTTTCTTATAATTTTTTAAGACAGATATCCAGGCTATGCCTCCAATATGGAATATTTACCATAAAATCATTTTTGATTTTATGTTTGCACAATAAAGAAAAAGAGGGGCGTTTGGCAATAGTCGGGAATTCTTCACTTCTTACCGGCTCAATATTACATGATAGTCCTTTAATATCAGATATAGCTACTGCAATATCGTACCAGCTGGCAACTCCCTCATTGGAGTAGTTGTAAATCCCGGTATTTTTGAAAGTTTTAATTGCTTCGGGCAATATTTTAAGAGTTGTATATGCCAAATCGGATGAAAATGTCGGTGAGCCTATTTGATCATAAACGACTCTTAAATGCTTTTTTTCACTGCCTTTTAAAAGAATGGTTTTTACAAAATTATTTCCATATGCGGAGTATAGCCATGCCGTTCTTATTATTAAACCTCGTGCGGCATTAGCAATAATTTGTTTTTCGCCTTTAAGTTTACTTATTCCATAAACGGTTTGAGGATTTGCAGGGTCATTTTCGGAATAAGGTTGGTTTTTATTGCCATCAAAAACATAATCGGTGGAGAAATGCACAAGAAAAGTATCTGTTTTTGCTGCTGCTAAAGCCAGGTTACCTGCCCCGTCAGAGTTGGTTTTTAATGCTTTTTCAGTATCATTTTCTGCTTGATCAACATTAGTATATGAAGCGCAATTAATTATACAATCAAACCTGTTGTTTTTTAGAGCACTTTCAACAACTTCATAATTAGAAATGTCAAATTTATTGCGATCGACAAATGTGAATTTTTTGTCATTATGCAAATCGGATAAGTCTTTAAATTGACTTCCCAACTGCCCGTTACAACCGGTAACTAATATATTCATAGCTATTTTAAAGTTTTAATTTTGCCGATTTTTAAAATATTAACCTTCATTCTATATCAAAATTATTTGAACATAGGCAGTTATTTAAACTTTTGTATATCATCTTTTTATTATGTTATTGATTATAATATTTTAAATGGATATTTCAGGATATTCTTAAAATTAAAAAGAAAGTAACTGATATAAAATTCTTATCATAAGGTTGTTTTTAAATAATTTTCCTGAAGTATTTTATGGTTTCTTTAAGCCCATCATCCAGATCAACTGAAGGTTTCCAATTAATAATATTTTCAGCTTTTGTTATATCTGGTTTACGTTGCATTGGATCATCTTCCCTGAGAGGTTCAAAAATAATCTTTGAGCTGGAGCCGGTTAGGCTTAATATTTTTTCTGCAATTTCCAAAATAGAATATTCGACAATATTTCCTATGTTAACCGGCCCGGTGATGTTATCCGGTGTATCCATAAACCTTGTAATCCCCTCAATCATATCATCAACGTAGCAAAAACTTCGTGATTGCTTGCCGTCACCGAAAATTGTAATATCTTCATTTTTAATTGCCTGAACAATGAAATTGCTGATAACCCTGCCATCATTATAATCCATCCTGGGGCCATAAGTGTTGAAAATCCTGAGAATTTTTATTCTCACATTATTTTGTTTGTGATAATTATAAAACAGGGCCTCGGCACATCTTTTACCTTCATCATAGCATGCACGTTCGCCAATCGGGTTAACATTACCCCAATAACTTTCCGTTTGAGGATGCTCTTCAGGGTCGCCATAAACTTCACTTGTTGAGGCCTGAAGAATTTTTGCTTTTATACGTTTTGCCAATCCAAGCATATTTACAGAGCCCATGACTGAGGTCTTAATGGTTTTTATTCCATTATATTGATAATAAATAGGAGATGCCGGGCATGCCAGGTTGTATATTTCGTCTGCTTCAATATAAAAAGGCATGGTAATATCATGCCGTATCATTTCAAACCATGGATTGTCAAGTAAGTGCAATATATTCTCTTTATGACCGGTAAAAAAGTTATCAAGGCAATATACTTCATTACCCCTGTCCAGAAGTTTTTCGCATAAGTGGGAACCCAAAAAACCGGCCCCACCCGTAACAAGAATTCTTCTTTTTTTCATCTTTATAAAATGTGTTTAAAGTTCAGATATTTAAATTTTTAGTGACGGGTAATCTCGGAAAACCTGGATTTTATTGCCGATCAAGGGGTGACAGGTAGCTTTTAATTTACTCATCAAATCAACATATCATCAATTGTATCGTGCCTTACTTAATTCATCTGTTCTCGTTACCCGCATACCGCTACAAGTAATACTTTTTTTATAAAAATTACCAAGACAAATTTATTTAAAATTCGGGATGATTATTAATTTTTTGCTTAATAATAAAAACAAATATCTTTATATTTGGTTTTAGATTTGTTATGCTAAGTCGAAATTACTAAGATTTATATTTATTTCATTGCATAATATGCATATAATGTTCAGGTATTTATTTTTTAGTAACGGGCAATCCCGAAAAACGGGATTTCGCTGCCGCTCAAAGGGTGACGGGTAACGCTTATTCTACTCAACAAATAAATTAAATTGAAAATATTAAGTTTAAGCTCATGGAAACTGTTGACACTAGCCGTAAGGCTTTATTAATTAATCTTGAGGAATCCATATATGGTTCGTTTGCTGAAATAGGTGGTGGACAGGAAGTATCGCGTCATTTTTTTATTTCGGGCGGCAGTTCGGGCACGGTAGCTAAAACTATTTCTGCCTATGATATGGTTTTTAGTGATACTTTGTACGGTAAGCGGTCGGACAAACGGTATGTTTCTGAATCCAGGCTTCTGCAGATGATGGATTTTGAATATAACAATTTGATAAACGTTTTGGGAGATATTCGTGATAATAATACCCGTTTTTTTTCATTTTGCAATACGGTTTCAACTCTAAACTACAAAAAGGATAATGAGGCCCATGGGTGGCTGGGTGTGAGGTTTCAGTTAAGCCCTGGAGGAGAGCCTAATGATGTTGTACTTCATACCCGGTTGCTTGAAAACGACAGTCAATTGCAGCAAAACACTTTAGGAGTATTGGGTGTAAATCTTATTTATGCTTGTTTTTTTAATTATAATCATCCTAACATCTTTTTAAAATCATTGACAGAAAATATCTCTAAAGACCGTATTGAAATAGATATGATCAGTATGAGGGGGCCGGAACTGGACTATGTCGATAATCGATTGTTGGCAGTACAGTTGGTTAAAAATGAAATGACCAGTGCTTCTATATTTAATCGCCACGGAAATGTCATGCAGCCAAATGATTTGCTTTATAAACAGAATATTATGTTATTGCGAGGCAGTTTCAGGCCAATTACTTATGTGGGCTTTGACATGCTAAAAACCGGTTTTTCTCTGTTTAAAAAAGATGTCGGCTTCAAAAAAGAAAAGACAGTTGTTTTATGCGAAATGACAATGAATAACCTTATGAGCACCGGTGAATTTGATGAAAGAGATTTTCTTGACCGCGTGGATATATTGTGTGGTATGGGGCAAAATGTTATGGTATCTAATTTCCGTGAATTTTACAAACTTACAGTTTGGTTAAAACGGTTCAAGCTTGAAAATATTAGAATGGTCATAGGGGCTTTGACTTTTAAAAATGTTATTGATGAAAAATATTATCAGCACTTACGAGGGGGAATTATGGAGGCCTTAGGTAAATTATTTATTGATAATTTAAGGGTGTATATTTATCCCGGCAAAGAAAAAAATGATAATGAAATAATCACCGTCGAAAATATGCCCTTGTCTGATAATATAAAGCATTTATATAAATACATTCTTGATAACGGTTTTATTGTCAATATTGATAATTTTCGTAAAGAAGTATTGCCATACTTTTCGCACATAGTTTTGGAAAAAATAAAGAATAATGATCCCGAGTGGGAGACTATGGTGCCTAAGTTTGTATCGGCATTTATTAAAAACAAAAAACTGTTTGGGTATAATTAGAATAAAATATACCTGTGTAATTGACAATGGTTTTTTTAGTTTGCTTTTCAGGTATTAAAGCATATTAAAATTCATCAAAATCATCCATGGTATCCATTTCATCTCTATCGGGCCGATCCCTGTCTCTGGTGAAATCGTGTATACGGTATGTGAAGCCAAGGAAGATCATACGGCTTCTTCTTTTACGTTCCCAGGTCATTTCAAAATTATTTCCTTCCGTATACATATTAAACTTTTGTGTATTAAATATATCACTTACACGAAGTGTAATGCTTCCATTGTTATCAAGTATATTGTATCGCATTCCCATATCAGCTGAATACATTGCCTTTCTTTCACCCTGTAGCATTACTACCGGCGACCTGTAATTGCCGGATAGTTGCATTGAAAAGTTATTACCTATTCTGAAGTTATTATTTATTCTGGCTGTCCATGAATAGCTTTCACTATCATATACATTTTCTTCTGTTCTTCCTTCAACAATTCTGTGGAAGTAGCTAAAGTTACCATTAACGCGCCACCAATCAGCAATTGTTTGAGATGCAATTAACTCAAGGCCATAGTTTGTGCTTGTTCCGATGTTTTCCCATGAAGTAGTTGTCACACCTTCATTATCCATAGTACGATAGCGTGATATCATCTGGTCGGTATATCTATAAAAAACCGATGGATTAAGGGTGGTGTAATCCCAGTATTTTGTATAGCCTAATTCAATTGAATGAATGTATTCGGGCAATAAGTTGGGATTTCCTTTTCTAAGATTATACGGGTCGGAGTATCTTGTAAAAGGATTGAGTGCCCATCTTCTTGGTCGGTTGATTCTTTTACTGTAGCCTAACTGAACTTCCTGGTCGTTTTCAAAGCTTCTGCGCAGATGGGCACTGGGAAACAAACTAAAATATTCGTTATCAACATCACCATCTGTCATTTCCAGCTGTTCTCCTTTAATAAATGCTTGTTCAGCTCTTAACCCCCCTTCTATGTTATAATTACCCAGGGTGGTGGAATATATACCGTATGCCGAATATCTTTGTTCATCAAAGAGGAAACGATCGGTACGGTTTGGGTCTATAATAAAATCATTTTCATTATGATCAAATTTATAAAAACGCATATCATTATCGCTGCTCCTGTATCTAAATTGCCCGCCGGCTTCAAATTTGCTGTTCTCATTTAACGGGTGGGTATAATCAATTTCTGCCCTATAATTATTGTTTATTGATTCATTATCAACTAATTCACGATTATCAAAATTAGTTTGATTATCGTAATCCAGGAAAGACTTATTATCTTCTTCTCTCAGAAAATCACTATCCGAATATCTAAGGTCGATATTTAACTTACGGTATTTTTCATCAAAATCTCTTTCATAGTTGAGAGAGTAGTCAAACCCATCGCGAGCCATTAAATTATCTGCTGTTCTGAATTCGGGCTGCTCTTCGGGATAATTGATAAACTCGTAATATGTTTCACTGAAATTATCTCTTGCCCAGTTGCTGTACCTGGTACTAAAAGTAATAGTGTTTTTATCATTGATATTATAATCAACTCCAAATTGAAAGTTATATGTGTCCATGCTTCTATCAAAGTCCATATCCTGGTTCAGTTCCGATTCATGCCTTTGCCCGTTTTCATTTTCAAACCAGCTAACTCTTTCGGACTTGCCCCATCCGTCCATATTGAAGAATCGCCCGCTTGCATTTCCGAAAAAATTTATTTTCTTGCCCGGCCTTACATTAAAGTTAATTGAGCCGCTATACCTGTTATTATTACCGGCACTAATATTAACCATACCGTTATATCCGGGTCTTTCTTCTTTTTTGGTTACAATATTAATGATGCCTGCTGTTCCGTCGGGATCGTATCTTACCGAGGGGTTGGTAATAACTTCTATACGATCAATCATTTCGGCAGGAAGTTGCTCAAGCACGGCATCATCATCCAAACCGGTCAGTGTTGAAGGGCGGCCGTCAACAAGTATTGTAACATTTTCACTACCCCTTAAACTAATATTTCCGTCAAAATCAACATTAACTGAAGGGATATTTTCCATTAGCTCAAGTGCAGTACCTCCTGCAGCCGTCAGCTCCTGCCCGACATTTATCACTCTTCTGTCAAGGCCGGTTTCCATCATTTCCCTTGTGGATTCTATTACCACTTCCGAGAGATATTCGGCACTTGGACTGATCTTAATAGTCCCGGCATCGTATACTGGCTCCTCACGGGTTATTTTTATTCCGTTATACTTTTGAGTTGGATAACCTACAAATTGTAATTGAAGATAATATTGACCGGGTGGAACATTTTCAACCATAAATCCGCCTTCCTCATCAGAAACAGATCCACTAACCATTACAGAATCGCTCTCACGATACAAAACCACACTGGCATACATTAAAGGCTCTCCGGTCGTATCATCTATTAATTCTCCTTTTACAGTACCGATTCCGCCACGCGAACCTTCACCTCTCTCCCCGCGCTGAGATCCGGGAGGTTGTTCGGAAAACAATTCAGGTGTAAATAATATAAATACAAATAATAGAATAACACTATTTAATATTAGCCGCGTCTTCAAAATCCAATTATGCATATTTTTAAATTATAGTTATTAAACTGTTTTGCAATGATTTACGTCTTAATGTTTATATATTTCAATTACCTTTAATTCTGCACTTGCTGAAAAACTCTATTGGTATATATATAATCTTTTTTAAACCTTTCACTAATGAGGGTTTTATCTCAATAAGTTATACTAACAAGTTGGCTTATAATTATTTGCAATTTAAGGTTGTAATTTTTTATTATTTCTAATTATCGGCGACACACATAATTCACTCGTGACGAATCAACGAATTAACTAATCAATAATTGTATCGCATATTACTTTATTCACTTGTTACCTATCACTAATATTACCCGGTAATGAAATCGCTAACGTTAAGTTTATTATCTTTTCTGAACATCTTGCTGATGAGGATCTCATTATATATCATTTCAAAACAAGCATTTGTTCCATATGATTAAAACCTTATTTTTTTTAGTTTATTCATAAGACAATTATTATTGCAAAAAGTTTAATATATGAAAAGTTTTTTCAAAATATTTTAAGTGTAAAAATTTTTCATATCTGAATTTCAAAATTTCAATTTACTATAACAGCTCAAAGTGCCGGTCAAAGTGAAGCTGCAACTCAAAGGGTAGATATTGTGGTTTAGTGAATACCTTTTAATTATTTATACGAAAAAAAACATAGCTGACCGTAGCGAACATTTGCAAACTGATTAAGTAAAAGATATATTATTTTTTTTATTTATAATTTTTTAAGAATTTCAGGCAACATTTAAAAGCTGTTATAGATCATTTCAGGCTTATTAATCATTAATAATTTTCAACATTTGAGTTTTTTGTTACCTGGAATATTTGGCATAAGCCTGTTTATTAGTTTTTTATAAAAATAATTTGGTGTGATTAATTGTTAATAACGATATTGAGCTGACAGGCCAATTATTTTTACTTTGTTATATATTTGCACCTTAAACAGATAAGGGAGTGTAGTTATGGCTGAAACGGCGATATATTCTGAAGATAGTATTCGCACATTAGACTGGAAGGAGCATATTCGGGTCAGGCCCGGGATGTATGTCGGCAAATTAGGTGACGGTGCATCGCCTGATGATGGTATTTATGTTCTTCTTAAGGAGATTATTGATAATTCCATAGATGAATTTGTTATGGGGTTTGGCAAGACTATTGAGGTTAAGGTTAAAGATAAGACTGTAACTGTAAGGGATTACGGACGCGGCATACCTTTGGGGAAAGTTGTCGATTGCGTATCAAAAATAAATACAGGTGCTAAATATGACAGTAAGATATTCAAAAAAACTGTAGGATTAAATGGAATTGGCACAAAGGCTGTTAATGCATTATCTTCTGATTTTTCAATCAAATCAATCCGTGAGGGAAAGTCTAAAGATGCAATATTTAAAAATGGCAGTCTTATAAACGAATCGCAATATGAAGATACTTCATACCGTAAAGGTACAATAGTAACATTTATGCCCGATGAAAATATTTTTGGTAATTATCGTTTTGTAGATGAGTTTGTTGAGCGTTTGCTATGGAATTATGTATTTCTTAATCGCGGTTTGACTATTTTATATAACGGGCAGCGACTTTATTCTGAGAACGGCATTAGTGATCTTCTTAAAAAAAACATTGATGCTCCCACCATTTATCCTGTAGTTCATATTGTTGAAGACGATTTGGAGGTTGCATTTACTCATAGTGCTACTCAATACAGCGAACAGTTTTTTTCGTTTGTTAACGGTCAGCATACTGTTCAGGGCGGTACACATCAAGCTGCATTCAGAGAGTCATTTGTAAAAACTATCAGGGATTTTTATAAAAAAGATTTTGATGCCAATGATATCAAGACTTCTTTGATTGTTGCATTAAGTATTAAGGTGCAGGAACCTGTTTTTGAATCTCAAACCAAAACCAAGCTGGGGTCGCAGCATATAGAGCCGGGAGGAACAACCATACGCAATTATGTAGGTGAAATTTTAAAAAAGAGGCTGGATAATTACTTGCATATAAACCCCGATGTTGCTGATGCATTGCTGAAGAAAATCCTTCAGTCGGAAAAAGAAAGAAAAGAGCTTGCCAACATCAAGAAAACAGCCAAAGAAAGAGTTAAAAAAGCAAATATTCATAATAAAAAGCTTCGTGATTGCAAAGTTCATTATAATGACAATCATTCCAAAAGACTTGAATCTACACTTTTTATAACCGAGGGTGATTCGGCAAGCGGGTCAATCACCAAAGCCCGCGATGTAAATACCCAGGCTGTTTTTACTTTGAAAGGGAAACCTCTTAACTGTTATGGTTTATCAAAAAAAGTAGTTTATGAGAATGAAGAATTTAACCTTTTACAGGCAGCTCTTAATATTGAAGACAGTTTGGAAAACCTGCGCTACAACAACGTGGTAATTGCAACTGATGCTGATGTTGACGGAATGCATATCAGGTTGTTGCTGATAACATTCTTTTTGCAGTTTTTTCCTGACCTGGTACGCAACGGACACCTTTATATTTTACAAACACCATTGTACAGGGTTCGTAATAAGAAGAAAACTATTTATTGCTATAATGAAAATGAAAGAATAAATAGTTTGAATGAGCTTGGTGAAAACGCCGAAATAACCAGGTTTAAAGGCCTGGGTGAGATATCTCCCGATGAATTCGGCCGGTTTATAGGCAAGAACATTCGGTTAGATCCTGTTATAATGAGAAAAGAAAATGGTATTAGTGAAATGTTAAAGTTTTATATGGGTAAAAATACTCCCGACCGGCAAAACTTTATAATTGACAATCTCAAATTTGACCTTGATATGGTATAAATATCCGGCCTTATCAAGCAATAACCGTAAACAGGTTTATCATTTTGCTGATAGCAAAGTAAACCGGTTTTTTTGATTTACTCTATTAATTTAAATTTATCCCAATCATTGGCTACTCCGAATTTTTTTCGAAAATCATCTAGCCGGGCTCTTTCCATGGTTATAGTTTCTGTTTTTTCTTCGAAGGGAGTTATGGTTGATAAATGTTCACCTAACGGGTTAATTAGGGCCGAATCACCTGAATGATCAGTTCCCTTGGCATCTTTTCCAACTCGATTTACACCTGCCACATAAGCCTGGTTTTCAATTGCGCGCGCCATAAGTAATATACTCCAGTGATTACTTCGTGGTGCAGGCCAGTTGGCAATGTTTATTATACAGTCATAATCAAACCCGTTTTGAGGGTTAAAGTTATTTTTACACCAAACAGGAAAACGTAAATCATAACAAATCAAAAGTAAAATTTTCCAGCCTTTGTATTCAACAATAACTCTTTTTTTACCCGGAGTATAATTTTTTGTTTCCCCGGCAAAGCTAAACAAATGCTTCTTATCGTATTGGTAATAGTTGCCGTCGGGCTGCATCCAAATTAATCGGTTATAGAATTTATCGTTTTCTTTTGTTGCAATACTACCTGTAATAACCGTATTTTTTTTGGCGGCTGTTTGTTTCATCCATCTAAAGGTTTTGCCTTCATTAGAGTCAGCGCAATTTGCCGGCTCCATTGTAAAACCTGTGGTAAATACTTCTGGTAAGATTATAATTTCTGTGGGCTCTTTGATTTTATTTATTTTTTTTTCAAGCATTTCCCTGTTGGCTTCGGGATTTTCCCAATGCAAAGATGTTTGAATAAGTGTTACTTTTATATTTGACATAATATTTCTCCTGCTTTTTCAAGGGTTTCTTCTGATTTGGCAAAACAAAATCTTAATATAAAATTATTTAATGGTTTATTGTAAAAAGATGATACAGGCACAGATCCAACTCCGTGTTCTTTGATAAGCTTTTGGGCAAAAACCATTTCAGGATCTTTAGTTATGTTGCTGTAGTCAAGCAATTGAAAGTAAGTTCCTTTTGATGGTATTAATTTGAAGCGCGAATCTTCTAAAAGGTCTGCAAAATAATCTCGTTTATTTTCATAAAACTCTCCCAATCCTTCATAATTTGATTTGTCTTTTAAAAAATCGGCAATTGCATGTTGTATTGGGCTGTTAGAACAAAATACTATAAATTGGTGTACTTTACGAAATTCTTTCATAAGGTTTTCGGGGGCAATACAATAGCCGGTTTTCCATCCTGTAGCATGAAATGTTTTTCCAAATGAACAGGTCACCAGGCTTCTTTCTGCCAGGGAAGGATAGCGGCAAACACTTTGATGCTTTTTGCCGTCGAAAATTATATGTTCATAAACTTCATCACTGATTATTATTATACCTGTATTTTTTGTTATTCTTTCAAGTTGTTTCATATCGCTATCAGTAAGGATGCTTCCCGTGGGGTTGTGCGGGGTATTAATTATTATCATTTTGGTGCGTTGGTTCAGCATTTTTCGCACTTCGTCCCAATCAATATGATAATCAGGCATTTTAAGAGGGATGCAAACAGGCACACCTCCATTAAGCTTTATAGCCGGCACATAACTATCGTAAGCAGGCTCAAATACTATAGCCTCATCATCTTCCTTTATAAAAGCAGTGATAGCAGTATATATAGCTTGTGTAGCACCGGCAGTAACTGTTATTTCGTTTTCAGGATTATATGATGCAGAATACAAATATTCTGTCTTTTCTGCAATTGCCTCACGCAATTTCATTACTCCACCCATTGGCGCATATTGATTATACCCATTCTTCATATAATAACTAACCAATTCTATAAGCTTTGGAGAACAATCAAAATCAGGGAAGCCCTGTGAAAGATTTATAGCTTTATAATCATTGGCCATACTCGACATAACAGCAAATACTGATATACCTGTATTTGGCAGCTTTGAACTAATCATTTCAGGATATGGTTTCATAATATGTTTTTTTTATTATTTCCAGCTATACTTTATTTTGTGTTTACTAAATCAAAAATGAAAAAAATGAAATTTTTTAATATTTTTGTTTCAATCAAGAAAGATGCAAATTTACAATAAATTTAATAATAAAATTTTTAAACTTTACTTTAGCTGATTTGTCTTAATCGATAATATTTGTTTGTTTGTATTAGTAACCAATTAATTAACAGGATTTAATTTACATAAAACATAATTAGATATGATACATATTGACAATTATAATTTTAAAGGAAAAAGGGTAATTATAAGGGTTGATTTCAATGTACCCCTTGACAAAGATTATAATATCACTGATGATTCAAGGATCAGGGCAAGTATTCCCACGATAGAAAAAGTTTTAAATGACGGTGGTTGTGCGGTTATAATGTCGCATATGGGGCGGCCTAAAGAAAAGGGGGAGGAAAAGTATTCATTAATACATATTGTTGATCACTTAGCAGGATTGCTTAAAACAGATGTTAAGTTTGCCGGCGATTGCATTGGCGAATTGGTTGCTGAAAAGGTAAACAGTTTGAAGCCGGGAGAAGTTATCTTGATTGAAAATCTCAGGTATTATAAGGAGGAGACAAAAGGAGACAGGGATTTTGCCAGGGAGCTGGCGTCTTTGGGCGATGTTTTTGTTAATGATGCATTTGCTGCTGTTCATAGAGCACATGCATCTACTACTGTTATTGCTGATTTTTTTCCTCAGGATAAAATGTTTGGATATTTGCTTGAACGAGAGCTAAAAAGTATTGATAAGGTAATTAATGATATTCAAAGGCCTTATCTGGCTATTATCGGTGGAGCCAAAGTATCATCAAAGATAGGTGTTTTGAATAACCTTATTGATAAAGTTGATGACTTGATAATTGGAGGAGGGATGATGTTTACCTTCATTAAGTCAAAAGGAGGAGAAGTTGGAGATAGTATTGTAGAAAAAGATTATTTATCAGAAGCACGTGAGATTGTTTCTTATGCCAATTCTAAAGGAGTAAACATTCATTTGCCGGTTGATACCGTTGTTGCCAATAAATTTTCCAATGATGCAGTTATAAAAACATGTGACAGTTATCAAATACCTAATAATTGGATCGGAATGGATATTGGTGAAAAAGCAGCCCGAAATTTTTCATCTCTTATAGAAAGTTCAAAAAATGTGTTATGGAATGGCCCTATGGGTGTAGCAGAGATGCCGAAATTTGCTTCCGGAACCAAAACTATTTTAAAAGCCATGGCAAAAGCTACTGAAAAAGGGGCTTTTACTTTGGCCGGCGGTGGTGATTCGGTAGCTGTAATCAATAAATTTGAAATGGCTGATAAGGTTAGCTATGTTAGTACCGGTGGAGGTGCATTGCTTGAGTATATGGAGGGTAAGGAACTGCCCGGTATCAAGGCTATAGTTAAAAGTAATAATCGTTAGTGCTAACTTGTTTCTGGGTAGATCAACAGCTGATTTCACCGGGGTCGAAAAGCTTAATGCATTCGTTTATGTAATGAAGTATTTCATTTCTCCCTGATGCTGTTTTTCCTGAAGAGACAAATACAGGCGGCAAAGGGTCCCATATTTCAGAAAGTTTTTCTAAATAAGAGTTTGTGTTTTTTTCAATCTTATACCTGCTTATTTTATCTATTTTTGTAAAAACAATAGCAAAAGGAAGCCGGTTTTTCCCCATCCATTGCATAAAATTCATGTCTATTGATTGTGGCTCATGACGTATGTCAACAAGAAAAAAAGTGCATAATAATTGCTTTCTTTGAAGCAAATATTGGTTGATCATTTTCTCCCACTTTTTTTTTTCCGGTAAAGGTGCTTTAGCAAAACCAAAACCAGGCAAATCAGTTAAATACCATGAACTGTTTATCAAAAAATGATTTATGAGTTGCGTTTTGCCCGGGGTCGAAGAAGTTTTTGCCAGATTTTTGCGGTTTACAAGCATGTTTATAAATGTTGACTTACCAACATTAGAACGTCCGATAAATGAAAATTCAGGAAGTTTTGCTTCAGGGCAATCACTTAATTTTGTGGAACTTTTAATGAATTCAGCACTGTTTATTGAAAACATTTTTGTTCGGTTAAAAATCTTTTTAAACTACATTTAATAATATTGATAGAGTCCGGTTATCAACCAATTTTATCACTAATCATGCACCGGGCTTGTCGGAGTGACACAAAAACTTTAAGCATTGATAATTCGTAATTTGCTTTTAATAAGAATAACCGAGAATAGAAATTTACGGTTGTTTTAATTTTTAGTTCTGTGCTTTCTTGTATGTATCAATATGCCTTTTTTTCTTCTGTTCATATATGTCATCTATATTAACCAGTATAGCAGTTTCTTCTACTCCGCCAAAATGTTCATTTATTACTGTGCCAAAAGTTTTCATGGTTGGGCTTAAGCCCATGTATGAATTTATTAATGGAGGAATATTTTCATTGTGCTTTCTTACTTCCTGGAATAATATTTTGTGGTTATCTTCAAAATTATTACCCGTAAATAACCCGTTAAATTCTTCTGTGGGTGTTTCAATAGGGATAGGGTCATAAGGTGTGACCAGCTTTTTATTATCCGGAAAAAACTTATGAAGAAAATATAGTATCATATCCCTTGCTCTTTTATTGAAGTGTTTGTACATGGTTACTTTTCCAAAAAAGTATTTTTTTTCCGGATGATCAACAACAAGTGCACCCAACCCATCCCACAAGTTATCAAGAGAGTATAACCCTTTACGGCTTTTACGCGAAGGTTGAAAATTGGGCTGAACAAACGAACGGCCCAGCTCAATGGTAAAAGGCAGGTATTCTTCAATAAACGTTTGGGAAAAGCTAAAATAATTTGATGTGGATAATAATGGCTTACCCCGGTTATCTTTTTTTGCCTCATCACACAAAAAGTACCTGTAGCCGCCAATAATTTCCATTTCTTTTGGATCGTAAACTATTAGCTGCTTATATTGATTATTGCCGGTGTCATAATTGTCAAGATCAATAGATTTACCGGTTCCTCCACCCGATTCACGAAAAGAAATTTCACGCAAACGGCCAATTTCCCTGACAACATTCGGAGCATCATTGTAGTCAATTATGTATATAACATTGTCATTATAGTTGGTTTTACGAAGAATCTTATTATTCGACAACTCCTTTTCAATAATACTTCTATCAACCGGTGGAATAATTGGTTCCATAATATTTGTTTTATCCTTATTTTTCTATCTATTGCTTTTTTTATTCAAACTGTAAACTCCGATTCATTTTCAGGTAAACGATATACATGTTCTTTTACCTTTTGAGCCCACTCATGGTGCGTTTTATCTTTGGTAAATAGTGTGTAAGATATTGGCTTGCCAAATGTAATGGTAATATTTTTATCTCTTTGCTTAAACATTTCATCAGGCAAGTAAAGCATTTCTATATTTAATTTAACTCCCAGTTTTTTCCTAATGTTAGCTAAATTATAGAAAAAATTGGAATTTTTTCCATGAATGTGCACAGGTATAATATCTCTTTGATGACGAATAGCTTTTGTTATAAAACTCTTTTTCCATGGAAGATCGCAAATAATGCCTTTCTGACGCCTTGAAACAAGACCTGCAGGAAATACCAAAACCAATTGCCCGGATTCGTAAACCTCTTCAATGAGCTTTATCGAATCATAACTTTTTTTGCCATACTTATTTATTGGAACAAAAAGCTCTTTTAAATTTTCGAGTTCTAATAGAATATCATTTACTATAAATTTTATATCTTTTCTTTTTTTCCCTATCACATACATTAATGCTATTCCATCAAGACCACCCAAAGGATGATTCGAAGCTATTATATAACGACCTTTTTTAGGAATGTTTTCAGGATTTGATACATGCACATCAATACAAAACTCATTTTCTATAAGTTGATCAATAAATTCAAGGCCATAATAGCCATTAAGGCGGTTAATAACATCATTTATCTCATTTTGGTGTGTTATGTGTTTTATGTATCTAATTATAAATCCCGGAATAACCGTATATAATTTACCGCCTTTTTTTCTGAATACAGAATCAATGTCTATTAACTCTCTCTTTTGTTTTTCAGTAAGAGTATTATTATTTGTTTGTGTCATTTATCAATTATATATATCAGATTTTTTGTTCTTCTTGAAAATTACTAAAAAAATAAAACATTTTAACCGTAAATATAAAAAACGTTAAAACTGCATTATTTAGTGAGTTTTTCAAAATTTTGATAGTTAAAACTGTAAAAAACTAACTCTTTTTATTCTTATTATTATGTTGATTAAACCAAATTATGATTAGTGAACGACAAATATAAACAAATATTCGTTCAGCAACAATATAGCTTTATTGTATATTAATGCTTTTTTAACATTTTTTTTCGGATAACCAGGTAATTAATTTGATTTATTTTTTTTAAATAAAATATTGATAAACTCCGCTTTCCCTAATAAGATTTTGATAATCAAGGTTTTAGGTATTTTGTCGTTGTTTTTTGCTGGATTAAACTAAAAAAAGTTATCAACAATGTGGTAAAAAGTGGTAAAATGTGGTAAATTTGTTTATATATTTACAGTCAAAAATAACAAAAGTGTGAAAAATGTCTTATTTATTAGGCGAATATGAAGTAAGAATTGATTCGAAATGCAGGTTTGTTTTGCCTGCGGGAATCAAGCGACAGCTTGGTACACAAGACCGGGAGCATTTTGTGGTCAACCGTGGTTTTGAAAAAAACCTCACACTTTACCCCGACAGTGAGTGGAAAGCAATAACACAGGAGATTAATTCATTAAATTTATATAATAAGAAAAATCGCGAATTTGTAAGATATTTTTTTCGTGGTGCAACTGAGATTTCAATTGATTCGGCTAATCGTTTATTACTTCCCAAATCTCTTATTGATTATGCAGATATTGAAAAAGAGATAGTATTATTTGCTTATGGTCAAAGAATAGAGATATGGGCTAAAAATGTTTACAATGAGATGATGAGCAGTGAACCCGATGATTTTGCTTCATTGGCTGAAGAGGTGATGGGAAATTCAAAAACAAAAAACGAAGATGGCAAACTATCATGAACCTGTTTTGCTGGAAAAAGTTATTGAGTGCTTAGATGTTAAGCCTGATGGTTTTTATGTTGATGCTACTTTCGGTGGTGGTGGCCATGGGCTCGAAATTCTCAAAAAGCTTAAAAATGGTAAGCTTATAGCTTTTGATCAGGATGAAGATGCAGAGGCTAACTTGCCGGATGATGATCGCGTTATGTTTTTCAATCATAATTTCAGGTTCATAAAGAATTTTTTACAGCTTAATAAATTAGTTCCTCTTGACGGTCTTTTTGCTGATCTTGGTGTTTCATCACATCAGCTTGAAATTCCCGGCAGGGGGTTTTCAACTCGTTTTTCAGGTCCGTTGGACATGAGGATGAATCAATCATCTGAATTGACTGCTGCTGATATTGTAAATGATTTTGACGAACAGCATTTAAGTAAAATATTTAGGCACTACGGCGAATTAAAAAATGCTGATAAGCTGGCTAAAATAATAATTAAAGAAAGAGGCAAAAAAAGGATTCAAAATACTTATGATTTGGTTGGTTTAATAGAAAACTTAACAACTAAAAACAGGAGAAATAAGTTTTTAGCTCAAGTATTTCAAGCATTAAGGATTGAAGTTAATGATGAAATTAATGCACTTAAAGAATTGCTTCAGCAATCGGTTGATATTTTAAAAACCGGCGGCAGGTTGGTTATAATATCGTATCATTCTATTGAAGACAGGCTTGTTAAGAATTTTATGAAAGCAGGAAATTTTGAAGGAATTGTTCATAAGGATTTTTATGGTAACAAACTTACTCCTTTTGAGGTAATACATAAGTTTGTAGTACCCGGTGAAGAAGAAATAATGAATAACAACAGGGCTCGTAGTGCAAAGTTGAGGACCGCCCGGAAAATTGCAACAAATGACTAAAAATAGTTTTAAAAATATTAAGGAAAAGGATAACAGTGAAAATAAGTTTTCAAAAACTTTTTATTCGCTTATAGATGGTTCATTTTTAACCAGGGATGGTATAATAAAAATGCTGCCGTTTTTCTTTTATTTAATGGGGTTAGCTTTATTTTTAATATTTAATTCTTATTATGCCGAAAAAAAAGCAAGAGAGAAGGAGGAATTGCGTGGAGAGATAATTGAGTTAAGGATAGAATATATAAATACAAAATCGGAGTTGATGTCTATTACAAATCAGTCGGTTGTTGCACGCAGGCTTGCTGAAAGGGGGCTGTCTGAATCGTCTGTGCCTCCCATAAGGATTGAGAAGCCAAAGGAGAAGCGCAGTTTTTTATCAACCATATTTGGATGGGAAGACAATTAATGTTTTATATAAAAAAATTATTATACTTTGAGCAATTTCAAAAGTGACATATTGTGGCGTGTTTACCTTGTATATTTTTTGGTGGCATTTTTTGCAATTTTGATTGTTGCAAAGGTTTTTTATATTCAGTTTGTTGAGGGAGATAAGTGGAGAGATGCTTTAAATGAGACAAATTTAAGGTATGCTGAGCTTGATGCTACCAGGGGAGATATATTTTCAACCGGTGGTAATTTGCTTGCTACCAGTGTACCGGTTTATGAAATTCGCATGGATATGAGCCCTGTTGTTATACCTGATGAATTGTTTTATTCAAAAGTCGACTCTTTGGCAGCCAATTTGGCTTTTTTGTTTGGAGACCGTACTAAGGGGCATTATCGTAACATATTGATTAATGGCAGGGAAAATCAGGAGCGTTATCTTCTTATAAGGCGTAATGTTACTTATAGTGAATTAAATCAGTTGCGTAATTTTCCTTTATTCAGGAGGGGTCGTTTTGGTGGCGGGTTAATAGTTGAAGAGAGTTTAAGGAGAGAGATGCCATATAAAAATCTTGCTGCCAGAACTATTGGATATGAAAGAGGCGGATATTATGTAGGTTTAGAGGGTGCGTATCGTGATTATCTTGAGGGCCAAAAAGGTAAAAGGTTGATGCAAAGAACTGGTGGCGGCAATTGGATACCTGTAAATGATAAAAATAAAATAGAGCCTCGCAATGGAAATGATATTGTTACGACCCTAAATATTAATATTCAGGATGTTGTTGATAACAGTTTGCGCAATCAATTGCGCAGGTATGATGCTGATTATGGTTCGGTTGTGGTTATGGAAGTTGCTACAGGTAAGGTGCGAGCCATTTCAAATCTTACATTAACTGATAATGGCAATTACCAAGAATTATACAATTATGCTGTGGGCGAAAGTATAGAACCAGGCTCTACATTTAAGCTTGCTTCTATGTTGGTTGCACTTGAAGAAGGTATTGTAACCCCCGGTGAACTTATTAATACCGGAGAAGGAAGCATTGATTATGCTGACCGCACTATGCATGATGCCGAGGAGGATGGCTTTGGAACTATTTCAGTGCAAAATGCTTTTGAGGTTTCTTCAAATGTTGGTATTTCAAAAATTATTTATGAACATTATAAAAATGATCCCCAGTCTTATATTGATAAAATCAAGGCTTTAGGATTAGGAGATAAGTTAGGGCTTGAAATTAGAGGTGAAGGCAATCCTTTTATTAAAGATGCCGGCAGCTCAGGATGGTCGGGTGTATCTCTTCCATGGATGTCAATAGGTTATGGAGTTTCTTTTACACCATTGCAAATATTATCGTTATACAATGCTGTGGCAAATGATGGTATTATGGTAAAGCCCATGTTTGTGGAAGAAGTTCGACAAACGGGTAAAAAAATCAGAAATTTTGATACCCAGGTGATAAATAACCGTCTTGCTTCAGGACAAACTATTAAAAAACTTAATGACATGCTTGTTGGAGTTGTTAAAAACGGTACTGCAAAAAACATAAATACTGAGGCATATCAAATAGCAGGAAAAACTGGTACTGCGCAAGTTGCTGACACAAAATTTGGTTATCGAAGAGTATCAGGAGTATATTACAATGCTTCGTTTGTGGGTTATTTTCCCGTCGATAATCCCAAGTATTCTATGATTGTTAATATTCATAATCCTAAAGGATGGATATACACCGGCAGCCAGGTTGCAGCACCTGTATTCAGGGAAGTTGCCGATAAAATTTTTGCTTCACAAATGAATTTACCATCAAAGGATTTTAAAACTCCTTCTCTTGCCTACTATCCTTCTTTCAGAGCAGGTAATTATAATGATATTTCAAAAATATATCAGCATTTTGGATGTTATGCTGAAAATAAGCCTGAAAGCCAATGGGTTTCGGCCCAAGCAAGAAAGGATACAGTAATATTTCGGGATAGGGAGTTTATTCAAAATCTTGTGCCAAATGTAGTTGGAATGAGTCTTAAGGATGCCCTGTATATACTTGAAAATGCAGGTATGGAAGTACGCTTTTCCGGTAAGGGCATTGTACGGCGGCAAAGCATCAGACCCGGACTGAGAATAAAACCCGGAAATGTTATTGTTTTAGAATTATCATAAACATTTTTTGATTTGAAATATTTGAATGACATATTATACAAAAGTAAACTACTGAAAGTAGATGGAGCTACTAACATTGAAATCAGTAATGTGGTGTTTGACTCGAGGGAGGTCAGGCCGGGCGCACTGTTTGTTGCCATACGTGGTCTTAACACTGACGGTCATTTGTTTGTTGATCAGGCAATAGAAAAAGGCGCCATAGCTGTTGTATGTGAGGAGATGCAAAAAAACCGGTCAAAAAATGTTACATGGGTGAAAGTTGATAATAGCTCTAAAGCCTTAGGGCATATTGCATCCAACTTTTTTGATTCTCCATCTTCAAAATTAAAAGTTGTTGGAATAACCGGTACTAATGGGAAAACTACTATCGCAACGTTATTGCATGAACTTGCTTTAAAAGCAGGAGAAAAAGCCGGACTGATCTCTACTGTGGCTAATAAGATTGGCGAAGAAAAAAAAGAGGCAATATATACAACACCTGATGCAATTGAGTTAAACAGGATTTTTTGTGAAATGCTCGATAAAGGATGTAAATATTGTTTTATGGAAGTAAGCTCACATGCAATCAGCCAAAACCGTATTGAAGGTATCAGGTTTGCAGGAGCTGTATTTACTAATATTTCTCATGACCACCTTGATTATCACCAATCATTTGATCAATACCTGAAAGCAAAGAAGCGATTTTTTGACCTTCTTGATAATAAAGCTTTTGCCCTTACAAATATTGATGACAAAAACGGAAGATTTATTTTGCAAAATACCGCTTCAAAAAAGTATACCTATAGCCTAAAAAGTATGGCTGATTTTAAGGGTAAATTAATTGAAAACCTTGCTTCGGGTTTACAAATGCAAATTGACGGAATTGATTTATGGTGCAAGCTGGCAGGAGAGTATAATGCTTATAACCTGTTGGCAATATATGGAACAGCCTTGTTGCTTGGATTCGACAAAAGTAATACACTAAAGTTATTAAGTAGCCTCGAAGCTGTTGAAGGACGATTCGATTATTTCGTTAATAAAGACAAAATAATGGCTATTGTTGATTATGCCCATACACCCGATGCTCTTGAAAATGTCCTGGCTGCCATTTCGAATATGCGTACCAGGAATGAAAAGGTTATTACCGTGATAGGTTGCGGCGGAGATCGCGATACTGAGAAAAGACCATTGATGGCCATAATTGCTGCAAAATATAGCGATAATGTGATTTTTACCTCCGACAACCCACGTTTTGAAGATCCTGAATTAATCATTGGGCAGATGGAAAAAGGGCTTGACCCGGTTGAAAAGAAAAAATCAATAAGTATTACTGATCGCCTTCAGGCAATAAAAACTGCATGTAAACTGGCTGAAAAAAATGATATTATCCTGGTGGCAGGGAAGGGTCATGAAAAATATCAGGATGTAAAGGGAGAAAAAAAACCTTTTGATGATAAAAAAATACTTGAAAATTTTTTACTCTGAATCTTAAATAAATAATATATGTTTTATTATATTTTTGACTTTCTTGATAAAAACTTTGACATTCCCGGAACAGGGCTATTTCAGTTTATTTCTTTTAGAGCCGGCATGGCAATAATATTGTCTTTGCTTATATCATTAATGTTTGGGAAAAAGATCATCAACTATTTGAAGAGATTACAAATTGGAGAAGAAGTTCGTGATTTAGGTTTGGAAGGACAAAAGCACAAGCAAGGCATACCTACTATGGGCGGCTTAATTATTGTTGCCGCTATAATTATACCCACATTATTGCTTTCAAAACCCGATAATATATACATTATATTAATGGTTATTTCAACAATATGGTTAGCTGTTATAGGTTTAGCTGATGATTACATTAAGGTTTTCAGAAAAGACAAAAAAGGCCTTCATGGCAAGTTCAAAATAATAGGGCAGGTTATATTGGGTATTATAGTAGGTGCAACTATTTTTTTTAATGAGTCAGTTGTTATTAGAGAAAAAACAGAAACAGATTTTGAATTTGAGCAGCCCGTGGGGCTTTTAAATATGAATCAGGATGATGAAACAATATCGCCTTTTGCCAAAGAATCTGTAAAATCAACAAAAACAACAATACCTTTTGTAAAAGACAATGAGTTGGATTATTCTGTATTGATAACCATGATTTTTGGTGAACGATACCAAAAGTATGCCTATCTTGTTTATATACCGATTGTTATACTGATAATAACAGCTGTTTCAAATGGTGCAAATCTCACTGACGGTCTTGATGGGCTCGCTACAGGCACTTCTGCCATAATTGGCTCCACACTGGCAATACTTGCTTATGTGTCGGGTAATATACTTTTCGCTGATTATCTCAACATTATGTATATACCGCATACCGGTGAGCTTGTTATATTTATGGCAGCATTTATCGGTGCATGTATAGGATTTTTATGGTATAATTCATATCCGGCACAAATATTTATGGGTGATACCGGCAGTTTATCACTGGGGGGCATTATAGCTGTATTTGCTATTGTTATCAGAAAAGAGCTCTTGATACCAATTTTATGTGGCATATTTTTTATTGAAAGTCTGTCAGTGCTTATCCAGGTAGCATGGTTCAAAATAACCAAACGTAAACTTGGAGAAGGCAGGAGAGTTTTCAGAATGGCTCCTATTCATCATCATTACCAGATGAAAGGGCATCATGAAGCAAAAATTGTGCAACGCTTCTTTATAATAGGTATTCTATTGGCTGTATTTTCTGTTATAACACTTAAAATAAGATAATCATGGTTAATAAATAAATCTATAAGTTGAAAAATGAATAACATAAAATAAAAAAAGATAAACAGATGGAAAGTACCGGTAATATAGTTGTATTGGGAGGAGGTGAAAGTGGAACCGGTGCTGCTTTACTGGCAAAGAAAAAAGGTTATAGGGTATTTGTATCAGATAAAGGCAGGATAGATGATAAATATAAAGACGTTCTTAAAAATAATAATATTGAGTGGGAGGAGGAAAAGCATAGCAGGGCAAAAATTTTTAATAGTGACGAAATTATTAAAAGTCCCGGTATCCCTGAAAATGTTGATATAGTTAAAGAGTCAATTGCTTCCGGCATACCGGTAATATCGGAAATCGAGTTTGCAGGGAGATTTTCGAAAGCTAAGATGATATGTATCAGTGGAAGTAACGGCAAAACCACCACTGCAATAATGACTTTTGATATTTTAAAAAAGGCAGGATTGGATGTTTGTCTTGCAGGGAATGTGGGAGATAGCTTTGCGTGGAAATTGGCCGAGCGTGATTATGATTATTTTGTTTTGGAAATAAGCAGCTTTCAGCTTGATACAATGTTCAAGTTTAAAGCTGATATAGCTGTTTTGCTGAATATCACGCCTGATCACCTCGACAGGTATGATAAAGATTTTGTAAAGTACAGCAATTCCAAATTTAGAATTTTCCAAAATCAGGAAGTTGGTGATCATATTATTTATAATGCTGATGATCAGGTTATAGTTGAAAAAATAAAAAAAATAAAAACAAAAGCTCTATGCTATCCTTTTTCACAAAAAGTAACATTAGATAAGGGTGCATACACAACAGACGACAAAAAAATCGTATTTAAAATTAAGAATAAGGAGTTTTTTATGAATTTAACAGAACTACCACTACAGGGTAAACATAACATTTACAACTCAATGGCTTCGGGTATAACTGCACGTTTGCTTGATATTCGTAAGGTTATTATCAAAGAGAGTTTGAGTGAATTCAAAAATGTTGAGCACAGGCTTGAATCAGTTAGTCTTGTCAGAGGGATAGAGTTTTTTAATGATAGTAAAGCCACAAATGTAAATTCCACATGGTTTGCTCTTGAGAGCATGACTAAACCTGTAATCTGGATTGTCGGTGGCATGGATAAAGGTAATGATTACTCCGATTTGCAATACCTTGTAAAGCAAAAAGTTAAGGCTATTGTTTGTCTTGGAGTGAACAACGAACGCATTATTAAGGCTTTTAATGATTATAATATACCTGTTACTGAGACTCAAAGTGCCCGGGATGCTGTAAAAGCGGCATATAATATGGGCGCTCCGGGTGATGCCGTATTGTTATCACCCGCATGTGCAAGTTTTGACCTGTTTGATAATTATGAGGATAGGGGAAACCAGTTTAAACAAGCTGTTTATGATCTTTGAATACTTAATAAATAAAAAAAGTATGCTTGTTTATATGCTTTTAATATAGTGCAATCATAAAAATATTTTTTATATAAACCAAAGCAATTTTAATTAACGAAAACAGAGAATGAGTAGTTTTTTTAATAAAATAAAAGGAGATAAAACCATTTGGATGGTTGTTATTATTTTATCTGTAATTTCAGTGCTGGCTGTATACAGTTCAACCGGTACATTGGCTTATCGCATTAGAGGTGGTAATACCGAGTATTATCTTCTGAAGCATTTTATGATTTTGATTTTCGGTTTATTTTTAATGTTTTTGGCGCACAAGATCAAGTATACATATTATTCCAGGCTATCTCAAATAATGCTTATTATAGCAATACCCTTACTGATATTTACGCTTTTCCACGGTCAAACAATTCATGATGCTAACCGTTGGTTAATCTTACCTGTTATTAATATCAGTTTTCAAAGTTCAGATTTCGCCAAGCTGGCATTAATCATGTATCTTGCCAGGCTTCTTACAAAAAAGCAGGATCAGATAAAAGATTTTAAATCAGCATTTTTGCCTGTTATTTTGCCTGTATTCATTGTATGTGGCCTTATTTTGCCTGCTAACCTGTCTACTGCTATAGTTATATTTTTAACTTGTGTTGTATTGATGTTTGTAGGAAGGGTGAATTTCAAGTATATTTTTGCTATGTGTTCAATAGGCTTGGTTTTGCTTACTATATTTATTGCGGTAATGTTAAGATCACCTGACCAGGGCAGGTTATTTACCTGGCAAAGCCGGATAGAAAACTATCTTAATAAAGAGCATAGTGATACATATCAAAGTGATCAGGCAAAAATTGCAATTGCTTCAGGCGGGGTTTTTGGTAAACTTCCGGGTAACAGTACACAACGAAACTTTTTGCCACAAGCTTTTTCAGACTTTATTTATGCAATAATTATTGAAGAATACGGGTTAATTGCGGCTATAAGTATAGTGTTGCTCTATATGATACTTCTTTTCAGGGGTATAAGGATTGCACACCGAAGTCCCGGTAATTTCGGGACCTTACTGGCTACCGGGCTAACCTTCAGCCTGGTCTTCCAGGCAATGATCAATATGGCTGTGACGGTTGACCTGATACCGGTAACCGGCCAGCCTTTACCGCTCATAAGCATGGGAGGTACATCTTTGTGGTTTACAAGTATAGCTATAGGTATAATATTAAGTGTTAGCAGGACAATAGAAGAGAACCAGAACCAGGAAATAGAAGGAGGTGATTATGCATCAGTATGAAAAATTAAGGGTTATTATAAGTGGTGGTGGTACCGGTGGACATGTGTTTCCGGCTATAGCTATAGCTGATGCCCTGAAAAAGAAAGTTCAGTTTCTACAGGTTCTGTTTGTAGGTGCAAAAGGTAAAATGGAGATGGAACAGGTACCTAAAGCAGGGTATCATATTTTAGGACTTAATATATCAGGATTGCAGCGTAAAATTACCTACAAAAATTTATTTGTTATTCCACGGCTAATATCAAGTATGATCAAAGCAAAAAATATCGTTAAAAGATTTAAACCCGATGTGGTGGTTGGTGTTGGCGGTTATGCAAGCGGGCCTGTTGTACATGTGGCATCAAAACGCAAGATACCTTGTGTTATACAGGAACAAAATTCATATCCGGGGCTAACGAACAGGTTGCTTGCCAGGCGGGCAGACAGTATATGTGTTGCCTATGATGGCATGGATAAATATTTTCCCAAATCAAAAATATATTTTACCGGCAATCCTGTAAGACAAGATATTATCGATATTGAAAATAAATATGAAGAAGCAGTAAAGTTTTTCGGTCTTTCGGACCAGAAAAAAACTTTACTTGTTTTGGGAGGAAGTTTGGGGGCAAAGACAATAAACAAAAGTGTTATGGCCAATATAAACTTGTTTATTGATAATAATATACAAGTTATCTGGCAAACCGGGAAATTGTATTATCCCCAAGCCACCAAGTTTGTTAATGATAGGGCGATGGTGGGAGTTAAGATTTTGCCTTTTATTGACCGCATGGACCTGGCTTATACTGTTTGTGATATGTTGGTTTCCAGAGCCGGAGCAATTAGCGTCAGTGAAATATGTGTAGTTCAAAAACCTGCTATTTTTATTCCGTCTCCAAATGTAGCTGAGGACCATCAAACAAAAAATGCCCTGGCTCTGGTTAATCATAATGCTGCATTGCTTGTTAAAGATTCGCAAGCAGTTGAAAAACTTGGAAATGTGGTTTTGAATAACATTTTTGATGATGAAAAAATATATCGTTTAAAAGAAAAGTTAACCGGATTTACGGTAAAAGATTCGGCCGACAGAATAACAAGTGTAATAATGAGTTCAATAAAATAATTTATTGTGGATTTAAAAACATTAAATAAGGTTTATTTTATCGGTATAGGAGGAATTGGTATGAGTGGTCTTGTCCATTTTTTCCTTGACAATGGTGTTTGCGTTGCGGGTTATGATAAAACTCGCTCGCCAATTACCGATAGGCTCATTGACAAAGGTGTCGATATAATATTTGATGATAAACCTGAACTATTGCCTGAAAATATTGATCTTGTTATTTATACACCAGCCGTAAAAGATGAGCTCGGTATCATCAAAAAGCTCAAAAATAGCGGCTT
>SL_5KL_010_SEDDRAFT_10000064_pt1 | contig 55234 bp, 42 predicted proteins | sample SodLakKL_010_SED_FD_9118 | JGI IMG/M metagenome (IMG submission 9118)
TCTCGGAAAGTGAGTTTAAAGTGTTTTGTTTATTTTGTTTAATGCCTTAAAGATAAGCATTTTAGCTCACTTCCGTTATTTTTTATTTTAGATTTTTAGGTAGTATTAAAAAAATCCAATACGAGCTAAACTAATATAGTTTTTTGCTCTCATTTCTTTTTTATTGTAATTTTGCTGCAAATTTATATTGTTAAGACTTTTAAAAATACCAGAAAAATGAGTCATAAAGAAAAACCGAAGTTGTTTAAAGATTTTCCGCCTGTTTCCACCCGGCAATGGGATGATAAAATCCGGGAAGACCTTAAAGGTGCAGATTATGAAAAAAAACTGATATGGAATACTATTGAGGGGATAAAAGTAAGGCCTTATTACAGGTTAGAAGACAATAAAAAGCTGGATCAAACTTTGGCTCTTCCGGCTGAATTTCCTTATGTAAGAGGAAAGGACTACAAAAATAATGACTGGAAAATCAGACAAGATTTTGAAGATAAAAAAATCAGCCAGGTTAATTCAAAAGCCCTTAACGCAATTGAAAAAGGAGCAGAAGCTATCGGATTAAATGCACTGGGAATATCAAACAGACAGGAACTTGCTGAAGTAATCAGTGGAATCAATCTCAGCAAAATATCTCTGAGTTTCATCCATGCATTGAATTATAAAACACTTTTAAAAGAATTCCTGAAAGTAATATCTGAAAAAAATATTAATTTAGAAAAAGTACAAGGTTCATTTAATTTTGACCCCTTAGGCTATTTTGTTTTGTACGGAAAATTTTTTCACACACAAGAAGACAACTTTAATGATGCTGCCGACCTTATCAATATAGGTAAAGCTCATATGCCGCTTTACAAATTAATAAATATAAGCGGGCAGCATTACCATGAAGCAGGAGCGTCTGTTGTGCAGGAAATAGCTTTCACACTTGCACAAGCTAATGAATACCTTGTACAACTAATCGGCAAAAAAATACCTATAGATGAAATAACACCCCGAATGCAATTTACCATATCTATCGGCTCAAGTTATTTTATGGAGATTGCAAAAATCAGGGCTTTAAAAATGTTATGGGCAAATATTGTAAAACAATATAAGCCAAAATCTGACAAAACTTGTCAAATAACTATTCACGCATTATCATCCACCTGGAACAAAACTATTTATGATCCATATGTTAACCTTCTTCGCTCGACTACCGAAGTAATGGCAGCATCTGCAGGTGGTATAGATAGTATGACTGTCAACCCTTTCGACTCTGTTTTTAAAAAGCCTGATGATTTTTCAAAACGTCTTGCACGCAATCAACAAATAATAATAAAAGAAGAATCATATTTTGATAAAGTGGTTGACCCGGCCGGCGGGTCTTATTACATTGAGCAACTTACTCACTCAATAGCCTCCGAGGCATGGAAGCTTTTCCAGTTCATTGAAAGCAAAGGTGGATTTATTAATGTTGCAACTGATGACTTTATAACAAGAGAAATAGAGCAGACCTGCCAAAAACGTGATATGAACATTGCTATGCGTAAACAGGTTTTTGTTGGATCAAACCAATATGCTAATCCAAAAGAAAAAGTACTCGATAAAATACAACCAACTGCCAAGCTTTCAGATATCGGTGGCTTAAAACCTTATAGAGGCGCCCAAAATTTTGAAGCACTAAGATTAGCCACCGAAGATCATCTTCAAAAAGGATTTGAGGCACCCAAAGTATTTCTTTTTACCTATGGAAATCCGGTTATGCGAAAAGCCAGGGCAGGATTTACGACAAATTTCTTTAGTTGCGTAGGGTATAATATTATCCAAAACACCGGATTCGATAGCATAGAAAAAGGAGTAGATGCAGCTATTAATGCAAAATCTGATATCGTAGTACTTTGCAGCTCAGACGAAGAATATGAAGAAATGGCTGAAGCAGCCAAAATGATTAAAGAAAAAGCTAAAAACACTATAGTTATTGTTGCAGGCTATCCCAAAAATCTTCTGCCAAAACTTCAAAAAGCAGGAGTTGATGATTTTATTCATATCAAGTCTAATGCTTTGGAGGTATTGCGCAAATACAACGAAAAATTTAACATAACCTGAAAAAATAGTAAACATTAAAATATAATTTCAAAATGAGACCAGATTTCAGCAATTTATCATATCAAGCCAAAAGTAATTTGACTCTCGATTATAAACAATGGGAAAAAGAAAAAGGAATAACAAAAGACTGGTTCACACATGAAAAAATTCCTGTAAAGCCCGTTTATGGTGCTGATGATCTTTTGGAAATGGAGCACCTTGATTATGCCGCCGGCATACCTCCTTACCTCAGAGGTCCATACAGTACAATGTATGCCGTTAAGCCATGGACTATAAGGCAGTATGCCGGATTTTCCACAGCCGAAGAATCAAATGCTTTCTACAAAAGAAACATTGCGGCAGGTCAAAGAGGTTTATCGGTTGCTTTCGACCTGGCTACTCATCGCGGTTATGATTCTGATCACGAAAGGGTCGTTGGTGATGTTGGTAAAGCAGGTGTTGCTGTTGATTCAATATTAGACATGAAAATATTGTTCGATGACATACCCCTGGATAAAATGTCGGTTTCAATGACCATGAATGGAGCTGTTTTACCTGTTATGGCTTTTTATATTGCCGCTGCCGAAGAGCAGGGTGTATCGCCTGATAAACTTGCCGGCACAATACAGAATGACATCCTAAAAGAATTTATGGTCAGAAACACTTACATCTATCCTCCCCAGCCATCTATGCGTATCATTGCCGATATTTTTAAATATACATCACAAAACATGCCCAAGTTCAACTCAATAAGTATTAGTGGCTACCACTTGCAGGAAGCAGGTGCAACTTCTGATATCGAACTTGCTTACGCCCTTGCTAATGGGTTGGAGTATTTGCGTACAGGGTTTGAAACCGGCATGGATATTGATTCTTTTGCACCCCGATTGTCTTTCTTTTGGGCTATGGGAATGAACCACTACATGGAAATAGCAAAAATGCGGGCAGCAAGAATGTTATGGGCTAAAATAGTAAATCAGTTCAATCCAAAAAATCCAAAATCATTAGCCTTGCGCACACATTCCCAAACATCAGGCTGGAGCCTTACCGAACAAGACCCGTACAACAACATCACGCGCACATGCTGCGAAGCTATGGCTGCCGTTTTTGGGCATACACAATCATTACACACAAATGCACTTGACGAAGCTATTGCCCTGCCAACCGATTTTTCAGCAAGAATAGCACGTAATACCCAATTATACCTGCAGGAAGAAACAAATGTATGTAAAGCAATTGACCCATGGGCCGGTTCTTATTACGTTGAAAGTCTTACCCACGAAATCGCTCACAAAGCATGGGAGCACATTCAGGAAATTGAAGAGCTGGGTGGTATGGCTAAAGCACTGGAAACCGGTGTGCCAAAAATGAGAATTGAAGAAGCCGCAGCACGAAAACAAGCAAGAATAGACAGCGGAAAAGACATAATAGTAGGAATTAACAAATATCGACTCGACAAAGAAGACCCCCTTGAAATACTCGATATCGACAATTCTGCAGTTAGAAAATCTCAGATCAAAAGATTAGAAAAACTAAAAGCCGAACGAAATAATGAAGAAGTAAAAGTAGCACTGGATAATATTACTAAAGCATGTAAAACGGGGGAAGGAAATCTTCTTGAACTTTCGGTAGAAGCAGCACGTAAACGTGCTTCCCTGGGTGAAATATCCCTGGCTTGCGAAAAAATATTTGGCCGCTACCAGGCCGTTACACGTTCTATTTCAGGAGTATATTCTATGGAAATTGAAAACAATGATAGCTTTGCTAAAGCTCGAAAAATGACTGATGAGTTTGCAAAATTAGAAGGAAGAAGACCACGCATCATGATAGCTAAAATGGGACAAGACGGACATGACCGAGGTGCAAAAGTAGTATCTACGGCTTATGCCGATATGGGATTCGATGTAGATATAGGCCCTCTCTTCCAAACACCAAAAGAAGCCGCAAAACAAGCAGTCGAAAATGATGTACACATAGTTGGTGTATCAAGTCTTGCAGCCGGACATAAAACACTTGCCCCGCAAATAATAGAAGAATTAAAAAACCTGGGCCGTGATGATATTATGGTTATTGTTGGAGGAGTGATACCTTCACAAGATTATCAATTCCTCTATGATGCAGGTGTTGTGGGTGTGTTTGGCCCCGGAACAGTTATATCAGAAGCCGCAATTAAAATACTTGATATTCTTATAGAAATGAGAAAGTAATTATATTATACTTGATTAAAATAAAGAGATAATTATTTTCGAATACCATCAAACAAACTACAAAATCATGAAAATATTAATAAAAAACATAAAAGAATTAATACAGGTTGAAGAAAAAGTTGCCAGAAGCAAGGTATGCGGCAAAGAAATGGCAGAACTTCCATCTATAAAAGAGGCCTATCTTTATATTAATGATGGCCTGATCAAAGATTTTGGTAAAAATGACAGTCTTGCTTCCAGTGAGTTTTATAATGAAATAACAGCTAAAGATGTTAAAACTATAGACGCTTCCGGCAAGCTGGTGTTGCCATCATTTTGTGATTCGCATACACACATAGTATATGCCGGAAGCCGCGAAATTGAGTATATAGATAAAATAAAAGGCCTATCATACGAAGAGATAGCAAAACGTGGAGGTGGAATACTTAACTCAGCCAAGCGAATGCAAAAAGCTGATGAATCTGAACTTATAGAGCAAGCCCTGGAAAGATTAAATGAGATTAAAATGCTCGGAACAGGCGCTGTTGAAATAAAAAGCGGTTATGGCTTAACAACAGAGTCAGAACTAAAAATGATGCGGGTAATTAAAAAGCTCAAAGAATTGACACCACTTACAATTAAGTCAACCTTTATGGGAGCTCATGCAGTACCGCTTGAATACAAACAAAATCAAAAAGCATACGTAGATAAGGTAGTAGACGAAATGATACCGGCTGTTGGAGACGAAAACCTCGCTGATTATATCGATGTATTTTGCGACAGGGGTTTTTTCACACAACAGGAAACCGAAAGAATACTGGAAGCCGGCCTAAAATATGGTATGCAACCAAAATTACATGCCAATGAGTTGGACTACTCCGGTGGAATACAAACAGGCGTTAAGTATAATGCTCTTTCAGTTGATCATCTTGAATTTACCGGTAAAGATGAAATTGAGGCTTTGCTTAATTCCGATACTATGCCTACATTACTGCCGGGTGCCGCCTTCTTCTTAGAAATAGTCTATCCGCCGGCACGAAAAATGATCGAAAGCGGCCTGCCGGTGGCAATGGCAAGTGATTACAATCCCGGGTCTTCTCCCTCAGGAAATATGCAGTTCGTCACATCACTGGGTTGCATAAAAATGAAAATGCTGCCGGAAGAAGCAATACATTCGGTTACTATTAATGGTGCATACGCAATGGGAGTTGAAAGCAATATGGGAACCATAAAGAAAGGTAAAAAAGCAAATATTTTTATAACAAAAAAAATACCTACCTATTCTTTTATTCCATACAGCTATGGAAGCAACAATGTTGATAAAGTGATTGTGAATGGTAAGGTGCAGTAAGGACGCCATATGTCGCGTTTACATGAAATTACAGTCATTAGTGGAGCAGCATGGATCTCCATAATACTCTGTTAAATGGTATTGCTTAATATCCAAGCCATACATGGCAATTATAATGCTTTTAGCCGGAATCAAAACCATTCAAAGTATTAATCATTATGAAACTTGTTTCATAATGATCTTCCTATTTTGTGAAGCAATCAGAACGCTGAAAAAATCCTCCTTCCTGTTTTCCACACATTCTTTGGGACACTTATATAATAAACTGATAATCAGATATAATTCTTTATTTTTGGGTGTCCCAATGAGAAAAACAGGAGTTGGTTTGTTATTTGATAAATTGAATTTTGGAATTTGTTTGTTATTTGTTATTTGCAATTTGTTATTTTATTGCTGTACATATATTTTGCGAAACAAAACGCATAACTTGCTGAAATACAGCACAGGATCAGGAGTTCTGATATTAGGTTTTTTGTTTTTGCAATAATTTTCTTTAGCTTTGTTATATAGAATAGAAGTTTTGTAGATTTTTTTGAAGCACATGTCATACCAATTATAAGAAAACATAACTTAAAAATTTAAAATAATATGAAAGATTGACAATTTTGTATTGTATAAATTATATTAAAATTCTGATATTTAATGATGTATTTTTAAATTTTACTTATTGGATTAGAATTATTTAGTAACGAGTAACGGGTCTTACTTAACATACTCGTCACTTCTTACCTGTTAATATTAATCATTTTCTCTTATCAACGCTTAGTTGATGATGGTTTTATAAATAAAATTTTTACGTAAATAAAGTGTTTTTTTGGTCTATAAAAAATGAAAGCTGAAAATCATTTGCTTAATGTTTCAAAACGAAGGGGATATGAATGACAAAAAGAAAAAATATATTAGGCATAGATGTTGGTTCAATTGCTGCTTCTATTGCTGTTATTGATGACAGCAACCAGATTGTCCATACTTCTTATACTTTTCATAAAGGGCAAATAGTTCAAAGTCTAGCTAAAATACTTAAAGAAGTTGATCTTTCGAAAATTAAATCGGTAGGATACACCTCTTCAACTCCGAAAATACTTAATCACGGTACAATGAGTGATTCCAGGGTTGCCCACATAACTACGGCAAAATTGTTAAATCCGGGTGTTAGAGCGTTGTTGATCATCGGAGCTGAAAAATTCGGTTTGGTTACTTTTAATAAGCGGGGAGAGTACCTTAATTATAAACCAAACACCTCATGTGCTGCCGGCACAGGTAATTTTCTTGATCAACAGGCTGAAAGACTTAACCTTAAAGACATAAAAGAATTTAGCACCAGGGCTCTTGCCAACAAGGAAGCAATCCCTTTGATCGCATCGAGGTGCGCTGTATTTGCAAAAACTGATCTTATCCACGTGCAGCAGGAAGGATATTCGCTGGAGGGTATTTGTGACGGATTATGTTATGGGCTGGCCAAAAACATTGTAGATACTGTTTTTGTTGACAACAATAAAACTCCTGTTGTTGCCGCAGGAGGAGTAGCTCTGAACCGGGCCGTCATCAATCACCTCGAAAAAATAACAGGCCGGTCAATAATAGCAGATAAAAATGCAAGTGTATATGGCGCTATAGGAGCTGCATTAAATAGTAAAGAAGAAGACCTTAGTACGGACTCTGAGATCACAGATGCTAACCAGTTAATAACTCCGGAGAAAAAAGAAAAAAAACTGTATTACCTTCCCCTGGAGCTAAAGCTTTCAGATTATCCCGATTTTGAGTCGCTAGAAAGGTATGAGTTCCAATCAAATCTTTTCCCTGCAATGAAGCCTGTGGAAATTGATATTTATTTAAGATCTACACAGCATGACATACCCGTGTATCTGGGTATAGATATTGGTTCTACAAGTACCAAGGCTGTATTGCTTAGCAGAGACAAAAAGGTTGTAACAGGGCTTTATACGCGAACTTCAGGGCAGCCATTGCGGGCTGTACAGGTTATCTTCGAGTCCATAACAGATCTTGAGAAAAAACATGGTTTTAAGTTCAATATTGTTGGTACAGGAACGACAGGGTCGGGAAGAAAGTTTGTGGGGAAGATCCTTGGAGCGGATCTTATGCTCGACGAAATCACAGCCCACGCCTCTGCGGCTCATGAGTTGAACCCCAATACGGATACTATTATTGAAATAGGTGGCCAGGATTCAAAGTTTACCCTGATGAACAATGGCATGGTCACTTTCTCGGTCATGAACAATATCTGTGCTGCAGGTACAGGTAATTTTATTGAAGAACAGGCAAAAAGACTGGAATGCCCGTTAAGTGAATACTCACAGCGCACTGAAAACGCGAAAGCGCCTCTTGCAAGCGACCGCTGTACAGTGTTTATGGAACGCGACCTTAACTATTACCAGAATGAAGGATATGAGGCAAATGAGATACTTGCCTCCGTCCTTCACTCCATAAGAGATAATTACCTGTCAAAGGTTGCCACTGAAGGACTAATAGGAAAGAACATAACTTTCCAGGGAGCTACGGCAAAAAACAAATCGCTCCTGGCAGCTTTTGAACAAAAACTGCAAAAACCAATAACTGTTTCTAAATTCTGCCACCTAACAGGTGCCCTGGGCACAGCCCTCGAATTAAATAAAGAAAATTCAGATTCAACAAAATTCAGAGGCCTGGATCTATATAAAAAAGAAATCCCCGTTTATAGCGAAACGTGTCAGTTTTGCACGAACAACTGCAAACTAAAAGTTGCAAAGATAGGTGACGAAATAGAAGCCTACGGTTTCTTATGCGGAAGAGATTATAATGAGAAAAAATTCGTTAAGAACCCATCACTGTCATTCAATCTGACATCAAAAAGAAAAGAAATTTTCAAAATCACACCCAAAACAACAGACAGTACAACAACTATTGGGATACCTGCAGGCCTGCACCTTTATGAAGAGTTGCATTTTTGGCGGAAATTTTTTGACCTGTTGTCTATTCAAACCATCACAAGCGAAAACTATAAATATCCTGTTAAGGATGGTAAAAAGCTTAGCGGGGCAGAATTTTGTGCACCGATAACGGCAATCTATGGCCACGTGGATTACCTGTTGCAAAAAGCCAACTATGTATTCTTGCCGGTTTATTTTGAGGAAAAGACAGAAACAAAACTGGATCGGAAGTATTGTTACTATACCCAGTTTGTAAACTCTTTAGTAACAACCAGTAATAAATTTAGCTCCAGGGAAAGAATACTTTCGCCTACCCTTAAATCAACGCATGGCGATATCTTTGTATATTTTGAATTATTTAAAATGCTAAAATCTATTGGATCAGATATAAGCTTTTATAAGGTTGCCACAGCCTATGACAAGGCTAAAAAGCATTCGCAGTCCTTGCAGGAACAATGGCAAAGCCTTTACCATAAGGAAATAAAGGATTCAGAGGATATTCACATTATGTTGCTGGGAAGGCCCTATACCGTTTTATCACAGGCGATGAATAACAAAATACCCGATATCATTGAAAAAAACGGTATCAAAACCTTTTTTATTGATATGATACCCTTTAAGCCGGCAGAAATTTCTAAAGCGGAAGACCTACTTAAAGCAGTATCATGGAAGTTTGCTTCCAAAATACTTTATGCCGCTGAAATAGTTGCTATAACAGATAATTGCTATCCTGTACTGATAACCTCCTTCAAATGTTCCCCGGATTCTTTTATGGTGGAATACTTTAAAGAAATATTGAATTATTATAAAAAGCCTTACCTGGTACTTCAGCTTGATGAACAAGACTCAGCCGTGGGCTATGAAACAAGGATAGAAGCCGGTATAAGAGCTTTCAGAAATCACCATAATAAAGAAAACTTAAAAAGTAATAAGTCATCATTACCGGAGAATGAAGCAACAGATCATACTGGCCAAACGAAATATTCTATTAAAAGTAATGCCGCGGAAGAAACTATAAGGTCACTCACATACGAGACTTCTAAAATTCTGAAGTCTTTAAGTATTGACTTCAAAAGGTTTAGCAAACCGCTTCAACATGGCAACGCTACTATACCAAATTTTTCAGAAACTTTTATTAGTCAATCATCCAAACTAAAGAAGAAAACAGTGTTGCTTCCTTCGTGGGATTATTATGTATGCCCGTTGCTGGAAGCTGTTCTTAAAAACAGCGGTATAGACGCACGCCTGGTAAACAGTACACAAGAGTCGATACAACGTAGCCTTAGTAACAATACAGGCCAATGCCTGCCACTAAATATTATTGTACAGGATGCTATCGAATATATAAAGGAAAATAACCTGGATCCATCAAAAACTGCTTTGTGGCAATTAAAATCCGACATATCCTGCAACATAAACATGTTTCCCCATTTTGCAAAAAAAATGTTGGATGACCACGGAAATGGATTAGAAAAAACTTCTGTATACCTGGGAGATTTAGTATTCTACAAATTATCACTTAATACCGCAATTAATGCATACCTTGCATACATGTTTGGTGGGTATATACGTAAGATAGGTTGTAAAATAAGACCTTATGAGAAAAATGCAGGTGACACAAATGCAATCATGAAAAATGCCCTGCAAACACTCTATGATGCCTTCAGGTGCGGCAAGCCTAAATATAAAGTGTTGGAGCAGATCATCAGTGATTTTGAAGCTGTTGAAACTGAAATTGCCGACAAACCAAAGGTAGCTATATTTGGCGATCTGTATGTAAGAGACAACGACTTAATGAACCAAAACCTGATAAAAACAATAGAAGATAATGGCGCAGAAGTAATAACAACACCTTTTAGCGAATATATCAAAATCGTTATTGATGCTATCACAGCAAGAAAATTTAAAACAGGCCATTACCGTGAATATGCTCTAATGAAATTCCTTAAATCTTTAATCCCACTTGTTGAAGAAAAATTCCGTCCATTGTTTTACAGAATACTTGATAAACAGGAAAATCTGGAAAATACTAACATCAAAAGGTGGCTTGATCAATTTGGCCTTAACCTCTTGCATTCCGGCGAATCACTTGATAATATACTTAAAATACATTCACTGTTAAAATCATATCCCGATATCTCTTTATTTATCCAGACCAACCCTTCTTATTGTTGCCCGTCATTGGTTACTGAAGCCATGTCCTCGCGTATTGAAGAGATGACAGGTGTCCCTGTAGTAAGTATCGAATATGACGGCACTACAGGTTCCAAGAATGAAGGTATAATACCCTATTTGAAATTCAGAAGAAAGGGATAATTGACTACCCGTAGGCTTACATCCGGCCAACAAATAATCCCGCCGGCCATACAAACCACAAAAACGATTCAAAAAATAAACCAAATGATCCAACAATCCGATCCAATAACCATTCAATCCATAAAAATCCCAAAAATGAAAAATCCGGGCAATTCCCGAATAACCACGGCGGGAAAAGCCCGAAATGGAAACCGGGCACATTGGGCGTTATCATTAATCAATACAAACGTATTTGTGCCATCAATGCACGTATAATAATATCATGTTTTGGTTGGCAATCCCGTTTCCACGACCATATCATCCGCGACGATGAATCGTATATGCGGATCAGGAATTATATTATCAACAATCCGCGGAACTGGAAGGATGATGTATTTTTTAAATGAATTTTATATCAGGAAGCTTTCAGTCAGTGCCATAAGTAAGAAATTCCATACATCAAAGCCGCATAACGGCAACACAATGGTAGCAGAGCAATAACCACAATGCAAAAAAGCCGGCATTGAAACTGCTTTTTTTTGTCTATTAAACTTTATTCAATTTTTTTAAAATTTCTTTTCAAAATCGAAGATATATTGCAACTAATATGATAAAAGCCAATTTGCAATTTAATTGAATGAAAAAATTAAATCAAACTATCAAAATAAATTATTCACTTATTAAAATTTTAGAATTATGAATTTAAAAAATTTATTATTAACATTATTAGCATTTATGATCATATTGCCCGTAAATGCACAATTACGCAATCCGTATCGCACGGATACTTACAATATGCGAAGGTTACAATTCCCTACAGAAAACCCCGAAGAAAAGGCAAGATCATTAGGAGTTTCTATTACCAGGGAAGCAAGGCTTGGTGGTGCTGATGATGCAGCAGGTGATGCAGTGGATAGTGACAGCAGGTTGGGAAGGATGGCAGCTGCTGCTACTGAAAGTGGTGTGGTTGAAGATGAAGCAGGTGCAATTTCCGACAAGGAAGTTAGTGGTGGAACTTACACACTGATACCGGGTGTGTTTCCGGCTGAAGGCAGATATTACCTTGAGGTGATAGTTTCGACAGAAGAGCGGGCACAAAATTTTGATCTTGAAGAGATTCTTTTCGAACCCGAAGCTCATAGCGGAAACCAATCCATAGGGGTAAAAGCTGAATATAAGTTATATGACAGTTCTCCTGAAACGGATAACAGAACGCTTCTTGAATCAGATGGGCCCTATTGGGTTGTTGGAGAAGGTGAAGGTGATATGATGGCCGGTGCGCAAGCAAAGGATAATTCCAGGATTGACCTGGGCAAGAGGTGGGCTGTAAACGAAGTTCTTAATAAGTATGCTTTAAGGTTTGCCTGGATTGATGTACCTGTATATAGGGTAAGAGGGCTTGACAGGAGTGAACGCGGTGAAGCAGACGACAAACAGGATGAACTTGGCGAATTGATAAATTCATTCAACAGGCAGCATCGCAGCGAAGAATATCAAAATAAAGTAAGAGAGAATTTAGCATATTGGGAAGAAATGCTAAGTCAACACCAGCCCGGTGACGATGCTCCCGTAAATGATGAAAACGTATGGACTGTCCACAACAACCTTGCTGTCGCACATTTCCTTTTAGGTAACAGGCAACAGGCACATTCGCATATAGATGAAGCTATTAGCATGAATTTTATTGAATGGGAAGAAACTACCAACAGGGATGGTGAAGTAATAGGCTTGAGCAGGGTTGGTGTTTATGATGAGGAGTCTATAGCTAATTTGCACATATTTAAGCGTATGATGGACAGTTATTTTCCCGGAATTGATGCAATGAATCCTAGCTTTATTAACTTCCTGGCTGACAGTGAAGCAAGGGAAAACGCTTCAAATACAGCAAGAGAGTGGGGCATTAATATCTTTTTATCACAGCTCATTGCTGACCTTGATGTGCCGGTTGAGTTTGTTTCCAGTGATTTGGGTATAGAACAACCTAAGCAAGTTACCGGAACTATAACAAAAAATGGTAGTAAAGTAGCAGATTACACTGTTAAGAAAACCTTCCTGTTTCCTTTAACTAATTCATACCGTGTAAAAATTGAAACGGCTGATGGAACAATTAGCACTAACCAGAAAAATGGGTCTATTATGCTGCCCAGTAGCTCCCGCGATTCTTATTTCAATCTTTCTACCCGTCTTATTATTAGTGATATCAAAACTGACACCCGGGCTAAATGGAGACCAGGCAGTGGAATAAATGTTATGTATGATTACGATGGTAATATTTTACTGGAAAATATCATGCTGAAAGAGAAATTCATGTACCAGCAATTTGCTAAAATTAACAAAGAAGATGCACTTGGTTTTAGAAATATGACATACCAGTTTGCTCTTGAAGATGATTTTTCTGTTAAATCTGTTGACTTTAGCTCAAACAGAATAGACCGCAACAGGGAAGCAGGTTTTGGAGCTTTCTTTGGAGCCGTTTTTGACAAAATACTGGATAGCAATTTCACACTTCCAACCACAGTCCTGTTTGAAGAGGATCGTTCCGGTAACATTACTTTCTCTGATGATGAGATGATTGTTAAATCTCATGGTGAAACATCCCAGTATAATATTGATAAGCAAACAGACAGCAATGGCAACTGGACAAAAATGACTATTGGAGATATTGAAATATCAAGAACTATTGAGTATTAAAGCAATTAAAAATAAGCCCGGCTGTAACTTCAGTTTGGCATCTAAAAAAACAAGCTGAAGTTACACTGGGTTTTTAAAAATTAAATCAAAGAATTTATTCAAAGGCTTATCAAAAAAACATAATTAAATAACACAGATAAGACCTAATAAATATAATCAATAAAATAATAATTTAAAATTTAAACATTATGAAAACTTTAATAAAAAACAAATTCGGGTTATTGCTTTTGATAGCATTTGCAACTACTATTTTTATTTCATGTGAGAAAGATCCTGAGGAATATGAAGTGCGACTCAGTAATAATGCATACAGTGACGCATTAGAGATAGTGCCGGTAAAATATGATATCACTAAATTCACTATTGGTGATATTACAGTTGAAAATATTGATTATGGTGAATTTTCTGACTATTTTATTGTAGAATCTGATAAAGAATATAATATGCAAATTGAATATGATCAGTATTTATGGAATGAGGAGTATCAAACATGGCAATTTGATCAGTCATTAAGTGATGATATGGGTCCCGAAGAGTGGGGATTAGATGAATGTAACCCACAACGTATTGTTATAGAAATAGAATCATTTTTGAGTTTGCCGGTAGGTACAAATTATAATGTATATTGTGATGAATAATAACAATTAAAATTAAATACTGTTTAAAAACTGAGTAAGTAAAAGGAGACATGTTACATGTTAACAGTCTCCTTTATTTATTGACCAATTAAAACAAAGCCGGCTCTCTTATTTTTCAGTAAATTCAGCTAATTCCAAAGCAAGAAGCTTTTCAGTATGACTGATATAATTATCAACATCATCTTCAGGATTTAAACTTAACAAATCCGTGGCAAGTTTTGATTTTTCAGATCCTTCTTCAGGCAGGCTTTCCGGCTCATTATGGTAAACATGCATGTTTCTGTGCTTCTCGGCAAGAAGCTGATAAGACTTGGACTGTGAAGCCATTAAGTAAGCATCAGCCATTAAGTAAGCATCAATAATATAACTATGTATAAAATAAACAAACTTCTACTTTAAGCCGTCGATTACTTATGAATTTAAACCTGCTATTAAGCCCAAGGAAATCCTGGTTAAAATTCGATGCAGAAGACCATCATAATTTACATAATACCCAAATTTCTGAATTGAAATTTACAAATAATAACCGAACGTGCCGACCAACGGGAAACCACGACCGAAGGGAGTAACATAGTGAGCTCGTGAACACCTTTTAAATTATTTTTATGTGAACAAAAACAATTATCAAATTAAAGCTCTGCACAGTGAGACAGTAATCTACAATTTGTTATTTGTGCTTTTTTTTAATTCATTAATAAATCATTTTAGAATTTTAAATAATAATAAATTTCATATAAAAACGTTGTTCATATGTTTATAGAAGAACCTTTGAACAATAAACCGAAATATAAAATTGAAAAACCAATCATTAAAACTTGTAGCCAAAACATTTGCAGGGCTTGAAAATATTTTGGCTGATGAATTAACGCAACTGGGAGCCGGAAACATCAGGATTGTTACAAGAGCAGTAGAGTTTTCAGGAAACAAGAATTTAATATATAAGGCTAACCTGCTTAGCAGAACTGCAATTAATATATTACGTGCCATAGAAAGCTTTGAGATTACTGAACAGCAAGATTTATACAATATATTGCGTCAAATAGAATGGGACCAATATTTTGACCATTCCAAAACTATTGCTGTCAAAGCTGTTATATTCGATACTGTATTTGATAACTCTCACTTCGTGGAATTAAGGTCAAAAGATGCCATAGCAGATTATTTCAATGACAAATATGGAGCAAGGCCCAATGTTGATAAAATCAACCCCGATATAAAAATAGCAATACATATAAGCAAAACCAGATGCAAAGTTTCACTTGACAGCTCAGGCCCTCAATTGTTTAAAAGAAATTACCGAAAATACGCAGGCGAAGCACCTCTAAACGAAGTTCTGGCTGCAGGCCTTATCAAGCTCTCCGGCTGGAACCAAAAATCAGCCTTAATCGACCCCATGTGCGGAAGCGGCACAATACCCATCGAAGCCGCAATGATAGCACAAAACATTCCGGCTGGAAAATTCAGAAAAAATTTCTCTTTTATTAACTGGAAAGATTTTGATGCCAAACTTTTTGAAAGTATAAAAAAACAAGCTGATGAAAAACAACAACCAATTTCAAACACCACTATTGAAGCCTACGATATCAGTGGAAAAAATATAGCTATAGCAAGGCAAAACATATTAAAGGCCGGATTGCTCGGCAATCTGAAACTTCAGCGAAATGACTTTTTTAATTATAAACCGCAGCTAAAATCAGGAATACTTATTATAAATCCACCCTACGGAAAAAGAATCGGGGAAAAAGATATGACTGACTTTTATAAAAGAATTGGAGACACATTAAAAAAGAATTATGAAGGCTTCTCAGCATGGATTATCAGCCAGTATGACCACCCCCTAAAATTTATCGGTCTTAAACCCTCCAGTAAAATAACCCTATATAACGGGCCTGTTGAATGCAGGTTTTTAAAATTTGAAATATACCGCGGAAGTTTTAAACAAAATCAAAGAAAAATTTAAAAAAAATTAAAAAAAAATAAAAATTTTTTATTTTTGCCGCTAATTCCTGTTAATTTTTTATAACAAATTAATTTCGATTATTTTATTTCACTAAAATTTTTTCCTGATATTTTTTGGTTTATAATAAAATTTAACATAAGCTTAATTTTTTAAAAATTTAGTATTATGCATATCAAATATTTTAATTACGCGGTACTATTACTTGTTTTTTCCTTGTTTATTGGCTGCAAATCACAAGATGCATCTATGCGCCTCAGAAATGTTGATGATAAATACGTTAAAATGACTCATTATGAAAATGATTCTACTGCTAAAGCTCTTATTTTGGGAGATCAAGGTGTTTCAGAAATAAGATACCATAACGTAGATGGTTTTCAAAACCGTTTTACAAGACATTTACGAGTAAAAATTTTTGATAAGGATGCTTTTGATATTGCTGATTTTAGGATACCATTGTATGGCAGGGGTGGAAGAGGTGAGCGTATTATAAATGTAACCGGCTACACTTATACCGAAGACAATGGAAACATAACCCGCACCAGGCTGCGTCGCAGAGATCAACATGAAGAAGTTGTAAGCGAAAATTTGAGAACAGTTAATTTTACTATGCCTAACATACAAGAGGGTTCTGTTTTCGAACTTGAATATACTATAATTTCAAACTTCTTATATACTTTACCCTCCTGGTATTTTCAAAGCGAATACCCCACAGTATTCAGCCAATACCGTATTCCTATTCCCGAGTATTTTAATTACAATCCTTTGGTTCAAGGTTTTCATAACCTTGATTCGCATGAAAGCTCAAGAAGCAGAAGGCGGATAACTTTTGAGTGGGAAGAAGAAACATTTTTTGGGGAGGTAGAAAGGTATTCTCATACAGTAAATTATTATGAAAATATAACTTCATACCGGATGGATAGTATACCGGGTTTTAAAAGAGAACCTTACATGAACTCTATGATCAATTATTTATCGAAAATTGATCATGAGCTTGTTTCTTTCCGGCCTCCATATAGTGCAGCAACAGATTACAGCAGTACATGGCCTCAACTAACAAATCGATTGCTTGAATCTGACGGGTTTGGTAAACAACTGCAGAACTCAGATTTTCTAAGTGATGAAATAGAAAAACTTGCATCTGACTATGCCGACCCAAAAGAAAGGATGGTAGCGGCTTTTGAACTTATACAGGATAAAATGACATGGAACAAGAAAAATAGCATCTACGTAAGCGAAAGTTTGGAAAAAGCCTGGAAAGACAAGCAAGGCAATGCATCGGATATTAATCTTATGTTAACTATGCTCTTAAAAGAGCTGGATATTGAAGCACATCCTCTATTAATTAGTACAAGAAACCACGGTATTATAAACCCTGCACAAGTAATGCTCAGAAACTTCAACTACGTTGTAACTTATGCCATGATTGATGATGAGGTTTATTTGATGGATGCAACAGAAAATAATAATCCATACTATCTGTTGCCCGGAAGATGTATTAACGGCAATGGAAGACTCATATCAAAAAATAAAAGTAAATGGGTTGAGCTTGACGCTTCTCAAGATAACAATATACATACTAAATCTCAATTAAACATTAAACCTTGTGGTTCAATTCAGGCTAATCTTATACGCACAAAAAAAGACTATCCAAGGCTTGCAAAGACTAATCAAATAAACGATTATGGCAGTAAGGATGATTATTTAGACAGTTTTGAATCCGATAATACGGGCGTTGAAGTCATATCATTTGAAACCAAAAATATGGAAAACTGGTCTAAACCTTTGATTATCAATTATGAATTGAAAATAGATGAATTAGATACTACTCCAAAGGAAGTACTTTACATAAACCCAATGCTAATAGATCAAATTGAAAGCAATCCGTTTCGTATTGAAAAAAGACAATTCCCGGTAGATTTTGTTTTTCCATATAAAAGAAACTACTCTACTATCATTGAAATACCTGAAGGTTATGCCGTAGAAGAATTGCCGGACAATGCACATTTTTATATTGGTGACAGGGATGTAAAATATGTTAGCAGCTTCAATGAAAGTAAAGATAATAATATAGAAGTGAATATTGATTTTGAAATTAATAAAGCCTTGTTTACACCACAAGAGTACAACGACTTGAAAGAGTTTTACTCAAATGTAGTAGAAGAACAAGCCCGTAATATAGTACTCAAAAAACTATAATTAAGTGATATTATCAAATCTATTTAAAAAAAAGTATAAAGCAGCTTTTATATTAATTGTTTTTGCTTTTCTTTTTGAGTCTAATAATTCTGTATTAGCTTCTGAGTATGCATTTTCAAAAATTCCATATGAATTGCTTGAAAATGCTAACAGCGTTTACCGTGTAAATAACAAAGAAATAATTATTGATGGACCTGCAAGTTTTACAATTAAAAGAGAGATAGCTGTTACAGTTTTAAATGAAAACGGTGAAAATTCAGGTAAAATAGCAATTCACTATGATGATAATTCAAGAGCAAGATTCAGAAGTGGTGAAATATATGATGGTAACGGTAATAGAATCACCCGAATAAGAAGAAGAGATCTAACGGACAGAAGCAATATATCCGATTTTTCTCTTTATGAAGACAGTCGTATTTTGAAATATGTTCCCAGGATTTCATCCTATCCATATACCGTGAGGTATGAATATGAGGTATCCTACAGCCGGGGCTTATTTCATGCTATATTTTTTTACCCTGCAAGACATTTTAATGCCAGTGCTCAAAAAGCATCATTACAAATAAGTTATCCCAGTGAACATAAAATATCTTATAAAGAGTTTAACCTTGAAGATGATGCTTATGAAAAACAAATTGGCGGTAACGAAAAGCAAATAAAATGGGATTTCAAAAATATAGAAGCCGTCAGAAGCGAGTATCTTTCACCTAAGATTTATAATCTAGCACCCGCAGTTATTTTTGCATCAAAAGAGTTTGAGTTTGAGGGGTATCTCGGCAGAGGTAATTCATGGAAAGATTTCGGAAAATGGATTTGGTCTATGAACCAGGGACGGCAAAAATTACCGGAAAACAGGGTTAATTACCTTAAAGAAAAAGCAAGCCAATACGAAGACGACAGGAAAAAAGTAAAATCAATCTATAAATACCTGCAATCACGCACGCGCTATGTTAACATAAGTCTTGGTATAGGCGGAATGCAACCTGTTGATGCCAAAACTGTTGACCAAAACAATTATGGTGATTGCAAAGCTCTTTGCAATTACATGATGGCAATGCTTAAAGCTGTAGGTATTGATTCTTATTATACACTCATAAAAGCAGGAGTTGGTGAATATGATTTTTTTGAAAATATTACTGTCAGCCAGTTCAATCATGTAATTTTGTGCGTCCCCCTTCAAAACGACACTATATGGCTTGAATGCACAAATCAACACATACCTTTCGGTTACATCGGAAGCATGAATGACAACAGGCCTGTATTGATTATAAAAGAAGACGGAGGGCATCTTGACAAAACACCTGCCTTCAAACCCAAAGAAAATATCCAAAATATAAATGCCACCATAAAACTTGACAAACAAGGACATGGAAAAGCATCTATAAATATGGATTTTGGAGGAATGTATCTCAGCCGCCTTATCCCCGGTTTACGAATGAGTGAAAATGACAGGAAAAGGTGGTTGTACCGCAACTTTTCATTCCCAAATTATACTATTGAAAAACATAATGTATCTATTGCTGAAGGCAGCTCGCCGGTTGCCTCCCTTGAAATGGATATCTCCCTGAGATCATTTGCCAATAAAACAAATCAACGTTTGTTTATTAAACCAAACCTGGTCTCGGCCAACAGAAGCTCTCCTCCAAGAAACAGAAATAGAAACAATCCCTTCGAACTAAAGTTTGAAAATTCTTTTTCAGATACAATTAATATTGTTATTCCTCAAGGTTATATAATAGAATCATCACCCCCTGATTACTCTTTCAAATCAAAATTTGGTGAGTATAACAGCCAAATAATCACTAAAGAAAACAAGGTATTATATATTCGCAATTTTGAATCACATAACGGCTATTTTTCAGCTGATAAATACCACGACTATTATAATTTTTATCAAAAAATAAATCGTGTTGATAATCAAAATATAGTATTCCGCAAAGAATAATACTCCTTTCACCGCTATTGCCGGGCAAACAAAACAGCTCTGTTTTTTTAACGGTTAAAAAAATCAAAAATTAATTCGATTAATTTTTATCTTTGTTTTAACACAAAGCAAAACAGCATGAATATGCATCAACACTTTTGTTTGAAAAATAGTAATTAAGCAAACATAAAAATTAAAATACAGATTACTGTTTTAAATATTATTTCAAGCCGGAGTAAATTCTCCAAATATTTTTTTCAAATCCTGTAAAAGATTGACTGGTTTCAACAAAAAGTGGGGAAAAATAATAGTAACAGGTAACCAGTGTATTAAGTAAGACCCGTTACCCGTTACTCGTTACTAAACAATTAAATATTAGAACTTTAAATACATTTTGCATAAATGAAAAGACGCGTATTAGTTGCAACAGGAGGTGGCGATTGCCCTGGGTTAAATGCGGTAATAAGGGCTATTGTCAAACGTGCACAAAAAGAACCAAACTGGGAAGTAGTAGGCAGTATAAATGCTTTTGACGGAATTTTAACAGAACCACAGGAGATTGTTGTACTTGATGAGGAGAAAGTTTCAGGTATTCACATTCGTGGAGGCACAATAATCGGAACAACCAGTAAAGGCGGGCCATTTGAATGGCCGATCAAAAACTCTGACGGCTCATGGACAACAGCCGACCGTTCTGATGATATGATCCGTCGCTTGCAGTATCTTGGCGTTGAAGCTGTAATAAACATAGGCGGTGACGGTTCTCAAAAAATTTCCAAAATGTTTCATGAAAAAGGGGCCAATTTTGTCGGAGTACCCAAAACCATAGATAATGACCTGTCGGCGACTGATTTTACTTTTGGTTTTCAAACTGCAATGCAGGAAGCAACTAATGCTGTTGATAAGCTTGTAACTACAGCGGCCAGCCATAACCGTGTATTTGTACTTGAAGTTATGGGGCGTTATGCAGGATGGATAGCTCTTAATGCTGCAATTGCCGGTGGAGCCGATGTAGCTCTTATCCCGGAAATTCCCTACGATATTAATTGTGTAGTTAATAAAATAAATAGCCGTTTTGATAAAGATCGCGGATTTGCTATAATTGTTATTGCCGAAGGCGCTAAACCCGCTAATGGACAAATGCATTATGCCGAAAGCAATGAAATAGGATATAAAAATATCAGGCTGGGAGGTATTGCAACAAAACTAATAAATCAACTGAAAGAAGCAGGTATAGAAACAGATATGCGCGAAACAGTTCTGGGCCATCTACAGAGAGGAGGAACACCTATTGCTTTCGATCGAATACTTGCTACTCAGTTTGGTGTTAAAGCATTTGAAATGGTCATGGAAAAAAAATACGGGCAAATGGTAGCCTATCATCACCCAAACATTGTATCAGTACCTTTAGACGATGCCATTAGCAGGTACAACCATGTTAACCCCGATTCCGACCTTGCAAAAACCGCCAGGGGAATAGGTATCTGCCTTGGAGATTAAACCAGGGTAATTAATTAATATGCATGCAGGTTTCTATTTTGCAATATCTTAATTATATGATAAAAAACAACACTTATGCTGATATTTTACTCCCTTTGCCGGTAAAAGGTTATTTTACTTATCTTGTTCCTGAAACATTAACTAATAAAGCAGCAGAAGGAAAAAGAGTTGTTGTACCATTCGGCAGTAAAAAATTATTTGCCGGGTTAATAAAAAAACTCCATTCAAACCCTCCTTCAAGCCAAAACACAAAAAAAGTAATATCAATTATTGATGAAAAACCTTTAATACTTCCTTTGCACTTTGATTTCTGGGAGTGGGTATCGGATTACTACCTATGTGAAACAGGAGAAGTTATGAACGCAGCTCTCCCGGCTGCTCTCAAGCTCTCCAGCGAAACAGCAATAAAAATAAACCCCAACATAACCCTTGAAAACTTTTCTTTCAATATACAGGAAACAAATCTTCTGAATGAACTGCAAAAAAATAAGCAACTTACGGTTAACGAAGCAATAAAAGCTACAGGAATAAAAAAAATAATGCCCCTGCTTGATAACCTGATTGAAAATAAAGCTATTATTGCCCGTGAATTTGTGCATGAAACCTACAAGCCCCAAAAAGTAAAGTTTGTAAGACTTAAAGCCGAATATGAAAAAAACGAAGAAAAACTGGAAAGTTATTTTAATTATGCCGAAAAGAGAGCTCCCAAACAGCTAAAAGTTTTATTGGCTTATTTAAAGCTCTCAGGAAAACATTCTGTTAATCAGCAGCAAGTATCATATAATAAATTGCTGGAAGAAACACCAAATGCGGCACAGTCTGTAAAAACACTTGCCGGAAAAGGTGTTTTTGAAATATACCACCAGGAGCATAGTCGTTTTTCACACTTGCCCAAAAGTGATAAAGAAATAGTTTTTAATAAACATCAGCAAAAAGCGTATGAAGATATAAAATCCGGCCTGGAGTCAAAGGATGTTGCTTTACTTCATGGTGTAACCTCCAGTGGTAAGACCGAAATATACATAAAACTGATCCGGGAGTATATTTCTTCAGGGAAACAGGTTCTTTACCTGCTGCCTGAAATTGCCTTAACAACACAAATAATACAACGGCTTCAAAAACATTTCGGGTCTGATGTTGGTGTATATCATTCGCATTTTAATGACATGGAGCGTGCCGAAGTTTATAATAACATAGCCAAAGGGGGTATTAGATCAGGAAAAGAAAAGATAGCTTATAAAGTTGTTTTAGGAGCCCGGTCAGCTGTTTACCTCCCTTTCAGAAATCTCGGACTGGTAATTATTGATGAAGAGCATGATGCCAATTATAAACAATATAACCCGGCGCCAAGATATAACGGACGTGACTCCGCTATTTATCTTGCCAAACTTGCCGGTGCTAAGGTTGTACTCGGTTCTGCCACCCCATCCATTGAATCATTTTTTAACACTGATATTAACAAATACCACCTTGTTGAACTAAACAAAAGGCACGGCGATATCCGGATGCCGGAAATACTGGTTGCCGACATCAAAAAGGAAACACGTCAGAAAACCATGAAATCACACTTCTCATCTCTTTTACTAAACAATATTGAACAAGCCCTTAAAGATGAGGAACAAGTTATCCTATTTCAAAACAGGCGAGGGTTTTCACTTTTACTACAATGTAACGAATGTGAAGCAATGCCGCATTGCAAAAATTGTGATGTTTCACTGGTTTATCACAAAAAAATTGACCGCCTGAAATGCCACTATTGCGGATATACAAGCAAAGTACCTGCTAATTGCCAATTTTGCGGATCCAACAATATCTTAATGAAAGGATTCGGAACACAAAAAGTTGAAGAAGAAATACCACTTTTTTTCCCCGGCGCAAAAGTTGCAAGAATGGATTTGGATACAACGCGTTCAAAAAACGCATATCAAAAAATAATTACTGATTTTGTACAAAGAAAAATTAATATCCTCATAGGAACACAGATGATCAGCAAAGGCCTTGATTTCAGCAATGTTAGCGTTGTAGGGATCCTTAATGCTGATAACCTGTTATATTTCCCTGACTTCAGATCTTATGAACGATCATTTCAACAACTGACACAAGTCAGTGGACGGGCAGGAAGAGCTAATAAAAGAGGCAAAGTGATAATACAAACATATAACCCTCAACATGAGGTCATCAGTAAAATTATCACCAACGATTACCAAGCTATGTATAAACAGCAACTGATTGAAAGAAAAAACTTTAATTATCCTCCATATTACAGGCTGGTATTACTGACACTTGTTCACAAAAATCCCGATATGACCAACAAAGCCGGTGATATTTTAGCTGATAAACTAAAAGAAAAGTTCGGAAAAAATGTCCTTGGGCCCGAATACCCTCTTATAAGTAAAATACGAAACTTATATAATAAAAACATCATTGTCAAAATCCCAAAAAACAGTAAATATGTTTCCAATAAACATAAATTGAAAAATATAACAGAAGAGTTCCGGAAACTCAACCAATACAGATCAGTCAGGATAATAATTGATGTAGACCCTATTTAAGTATTTATTCAATTTTTTTATTTAGTAACTTCAATTTGTTATTTTTGTATTAATATAGTTGATAAACAGAAATTGATGATTCAATCCTGCTCTTGCAGGCAATATCAAAAAAATGAATTTACAATTAATTATAAACTCAAAAAAATAAAAAACCATGATAAAATTAAAAGGCATCGCACTATTTCTTTTTTTAATTCCCGGCATAGTTGTTTCAAGTGCAAATTCAGAAAAAGACACTAATAATCAAAACAAAACGGGAACAAAAATTTTATTTGAAACCGACTATGGTGATATGTTGATAAAGCTTTATGATAAGACCCCTTTGCATCGCGATAATTTTATAGAACTTGCAGAAGAAGGCTTTTATGACGGGCTGTTATTCCACAGGGTTATTGAAGAGTTTATGATTCAGACAGGAGACCCTGAATCGAAAGATGCAGAACCGGGTGAACCACTTGGGCGCGGTGGCCCGGACTATACAATAGAAGCTGAATTCAGGGAAGGGCTTTTCCACAAAAAAGGCGCTTTGGCTGCTGCAAGACAAGGTGACCAGGTTAATCCCGAAAAAAGATCTTCAGGATCACAATTCTATATTATACAGGGAAGAGTTTTTTCTAATCAAGAGCTGGATCAATTTGAACAACGTATGGGTGAAAAATTTACTGAAGAACAAAGAGAAGCCTATACTACAATTGGCGGCGTTCCACACCTTGATAACGAATATACCGTCTTCGGAGAAGTGTTGGAAGGACTTGATATAATTGATAAAATCGCAGAGGTGGAAACAAACCCGCAAGACAGACCCGTTGAAGATATAAGATTAAAAAGTGTAGAAGTAATAAAGTAGTCTACCGTTAGGAATATAATATCTACACACTCTGCAGATCAATAGCATCCCTGCAATTGGTAATAACCGGGAGCAATGGAAACCAGGATGGTTGTATGTTGGCTTACTTACGCAAGCGTTTAAACAACTACAAGTCAACCTGTTAGCCAAAAATATTCAGATGAACTACACATACAAATACCTGTTATTGATCATAATAATTCAAAAAAGATAGTGTTTCCGTATGGCGGGCTATATCTTTTTTAGATTTCAAAATTTTAAAACATCTGATTCTTTTATGTGTATATTTGCAGCGAAAGAAGAATAAAACCTTTATACTTTAAGGCAAATTATTGCATAAATACTTTTTTATGATTGATAAAATTGAAGAAATAAAAAAAGAAATAGGATCTTTTAATAGCGAAAAAACAGAAGAGATAGAGCAGTTTCGTATCAGGATGCTTGGGCGAAAGGGCTTAATAACTAGTCTTTTCAAAGATTTCAAACAAGTACCACCCGAACAGAAAAAAGAAACCGGCAAGCTTTTAAATGAAATTAAAACTCTTGCCCAGGAAAAAGTTGATACTCTTAACCAAAAAGCTATCTCCAGGCAAAAAGAGGGCTCAGAAGAGCTCAAGCCTGACCTGACAATGCCTGCTAATTTCAAAGAACCGGGCTCAAGGCATCCTATATCTGTTGTAAGGAATCAGATCAACTCTATCTTTGCACGATTGGGTTATGTAATTTCTGAAGGGCCCGAAATAGAAGACGACTGGCATAACTTCACAGCACTTAACTTTCCGGAAAATCACCCCGCAAGGGATATGCAAGATACTTTTTTTATTGAAAAAGACCCTGATATTGCACTAAGAACACATACTTCTTCTGTACAGGTAAGGGTGATGAAAAATACAAAGCCACCTATACGTACAATTTCGCCGGGAAGGGTATTTCGTAACGAAGCTATTTCTGCAAGGGCACACTGTATATTTCACCAGGTAGAAGGATTATATGTTGATCAAAATGTTTCATTTGCCGACCTCAAGCAAACACTATACTATTTTGCACAGGAAATGTTCGGGCCTGACACAAAAATCAGGCTAAGGCCATCATTTTTCCCGTTTACCGAACCATCAGCCGAAATGGACGTGTCGTGCAACATCTGTGATAAAAAAGGCTGCCCTGTTTGCAAATACAGCCAATGGATCGAAGTACTGGGATGCGGAATGGTTGACCCCAACGTACTGGATAATTGCGGCATTGACAGCAAAAAATACTCGGGATTCGCTTTTGGTATGGGAATAGAACGCATAGTTATGAACAAATACCATATTAATGACCTAAGGCTGTTTTTTGAAAACGACGTCAGGTTCCTCAAACAATTTGAAGCAGTTTTGTAAAGATTGTAATTTGCCGGGATAATTTTTATTCTCCAACTGTAACTTTTTTATACCCCCCACCGTCTTAATACCAAAATCACAAAAAAATAAATTGTGAAACAAGAGATTAGTACAGTCTCGCACTTAAAACCATGAAATTATCAAACTCTTAACTTTTAATCATTTTTAAAACAAAACAAACATGAAGCCATTAAAACATAAATTTTTGCTTACCACGGTATTATTTGCATTTCTGCTGAATACAGGATGCATAAATGAAGTAAACACATTAAAAGGTGACGGAAATTTGACAACAATGAATCACGATATCGGATACTTCAATAAGCTTGATCTGAGAGGTATGTTTAATGTTATTTTAAAGGAAGGGAAAGAAGAAAGTCTTGTTATAGAAACCGATGATAACCTTCATCAACACATTAACATTGAAATAAAAAATAACGTTTTGCATATTAACTCCGACCGTGATATTATGCTCAGGCCATCAAAAATGGATATACGGATAACTTACACCGATCTTGAAAATTTGTCATCAGGAGGCGCATGTAATTTAACCGGTAAAACAACCATAAGAGCCGAATCTTTTACACTCGATATTAGCGGAGCCGCTGCAGGTGAATTGAATTTCGAAACCGAAAATCTTGAAACCAATGTTTCGGGTGCTTCCAGCATTACATTGACAGGGTATGCCAACTCTCATAAAGTAACCCTCAGCGGGGCAAGCAAACTGATGGCAAAAAATCTTAACACCGAGAAAACATTAATCAATTTAAGTGGAGCCGGAGCAGCAAATATATATGCAACCCAATTACTGGATGCCAGTTTGAGCGGCGTGGGAAGCATCAAATATGAAGGCAATCCCAAAACCAGGCTTACAAACGTCAGTGGAATAGGCAGTATAAGAAGCATTGATTAATTAAACTAATTGAAATAAATAATTATTATAATAAACAATTTTTTAAAAATTTTAAAACCTAAAAAAGATGAAAAAAATTAAATTTATAACAGCAGCAATCACATTTTTGTTGGTTTTCCCGCTAACAATAATGGGGCAAACAACAACTAAAGAATTTGAAACAGGCCCTTTCACAGGAATTTCGGCAGGTAATGTTTTTACAGTATCTATTAAACAAGCTGATGATTTTTCGGCAAAAGTCGAAACAAGTGAAGACCAAATGGAGAGAGTATCAATTGATGTCAGCAGAAATATTCTTACTCTTAAATACGACAGCAGGATATTTGAAAGCCCTGACAGGATAAGGGTTTATATTACTGCACCAACATTTGAAAAAATCACTGCCAGCGGCGCAGCATCAATTAATAGCGAAAATAAGCTTTCATCACCCAATATTGAAGTTACTGCTTCAGGCGCTTCAAAAGTCAATGTTGACCTGGAAACAGACAACCTGACCTCAAAAGTTTCGGGAACATCTAATGTTATTCTGAAAGGCGCTGCAAACATGCACAAAACAACAGTCAGTGGTGCTGCTTCCCTGAGAGCATACGAATTGCAAACAAAAGAAACAGATGCCAGGGGATCAGGCGCATCATCACTACAGGTTAATGCTTCAAAAAACCTGAAAGCCAATGTCTCAGGAACATCTTCGGTCAATTACAAACAAGCACCAATAAGCCACAGCTTTAAAACATCAGGTGCAGCAAGCATAAATTTTAAAGGCGACCCGGAAGATCTGAATGATGAAATCGTGAAAATAAAAGATGGTAAGGATACTGTAAGAGTTAAAATTGGTGAAAGAGACATAATGGTAATAACCGATGACAAAAAACACGATGTAGATATAAAAACTGAAAGAAGAAACCGATCCTTCAGAAATAACTGGAGCGGAATAGAATTAGGCATGAATGGCTTTCTAACCCCCGATCATTCAACAACCCTCAATGATGATGATGAATTTCTTAATATAGATTACACCAGGGCTATTTCAGTTAATTTTAACTTATATCAGCAAAATTTCAATTTAATAAGAAATAATGTAGGACTAGTCACGGGTTTTGGTTTAAACTGGAACAATTATGCTTTCGAAAACGATATTACACTTAAGCATGAAAAAAATGAGCTGGATTATATTGAAGATGACATAGGCTACAGAAGAAACAGACTTACCCAGATACATTTCAACGTTCCACTTCTTCTGGAATTTCAAACTGCAAGAACAAAAAAAATCGAACAGTTCCACCTGGCAGGAGGAGTAATAGGCAGAGCAAGAATAGGAAGCTATACAAGGCAGGTTTATGACTTTCATGGCGACAGGCAAAAAGAAAAGATAAGAAAAAGTTATCATACCAGGCCATTTAAGATTGATGCAACAGCCAGGATAGGTTGGGGCAGAGTAAATCTCTTTGCTACCTATGGGCTTAATACATTATTTCCCAGTGATAAAGGGCCGGAAGTGCACCCATTTAATGTAGGAATAAGTTTAACAAGCTGGTAATTAAAAAGATATCAGGCAAGTTTAATAACAAATGTAAAGGGGGATTAATCAACCCCCTTTTTTTATATTTTTTTTATTTGGATTTTGCTATTTTTGCAATGACGGTAAAAAAACAACCACCGGTTATATTTTTTAGAAATATCAATAATAATTTTATAAAGATGGCAGGACACAGTAAATGGTCAACTATAAAGAGAAAAAAAGCAGCACTGGATGCTAAGCGCTCAAAAATGTTTTCTGCTGCTATTAAAGAAATTACTGTAGCTGTTAAAGAAGGTGGAAATGACCCTGATGCTAACCCTCGCCTACGCCTGGCAATTGCCAATGCTAAAGGAATTAATATGCCCAAAGATAATATCCAAAGGGCAATTACTAAAGCAGGTGATAAAAATGCCGCAAACTTCCAGGAAGTTACGTATGAAGGATATGCTCCCTTCGGCATCGGGGTGTATATCGAATGCTTAACTGATAATATACAACGTACAGTTGCTGCCATCCGTTCATACTTTAACAAATACAATGGCAAGCTTGAAACACACGGCTCGCTAAGCTTTATATTCGACAGAAAAGGCGTATTCACTGTACCCAAAAATAACCTTGACGAGGAAAACTTTTTGATGGAAATTATTGATGCCGGGGCAGAAGAAGTAGAAACCGACGGAGACTATTTTACAATATATACGGCAATGGAAGATTTTGGTTCAATGCAAAAAAAGCTTGAAAAAATGAACCTGCAAGCCGAAAGCCAGGAGTTGCAACGAATCCCAAAAACCACCGTAACTCTGTCAAAAGAACAGGCAGAACAGGTTCTTAAACTAATAGAAGCCTTTGAAGATCATGATGATGTACAAAAAGTCTTTCACAATTTAGAACTTACCGATGAATTAATGGAGAACTTATAACGTCATTGTAAATTATGCAATTACAGATTTTATTATATATTTGAAAACAACAACTATTATTTTTTTTCTATCCTTTTTTAAATTATCATAAATAATTTTTTTATGAACATGTTTTATGAACCCGAACTTGACGAGGGTTTGACGATTTTAAACAAAACGGAGTCACATCATTGCGTAAAAGTCTTGAGAATGAAAGAAGGTGATAAATTGCTTATCACTAATGGGAAAGGGATGCTATGTGAAGCTGATTTAATAACAGCCGACCCCAAAGGTTGCTTCATAGAAATCACGGATTTCAAATATGGCTATGATAAAAGGCCTTACACATTGCATATTGCCATAGCACCCACAAAGTCAATTGATCGTTTTGAATGGTTTCTGGAAAAAGCTACTGAATGTGGCATTGATATAATAACACCTTTATTATGTGAGCACTCAGAAAGAAAAGTAATAAAACCATACAGGCTTAAAAAGCTTGTTGCTGCTGCCATGAAACAATCATGCAGAACTTTTCTGCCGGAATTAAACCCTTTAACAAATTTTTCAGATTTTGTCAATAACACTGAAAATCCTGATTACCAGTTTATTGCTCATTGTGGCAAAGGTGAAAAATTACAACTAAATAATTTATATAAATCCGGAAACGATATAATTATAGCTATAGGCCCGGAAGGCGATTTCTCGGATACAGAGATCTCTTTAGCTAACTCCGCGGGATTTCAAGCAATATCTATGGGAAAATATCGTTTGAGAACTGAAACTGCTGCCATTGCTGCATGTATACAAGCAAATTCTTTAAATAATTTGTTGTAAGAATAAATACTCGACTAAAAAGAAAGTTGTGTTTCATAAGTTAATTTTTGATATATAAAAAACAAAATCATGTTCATTACGGGCAAAAAATTATTCTTGAGTATATTGTTGTTAAGCATTAATTTATTATTATCAGGCCAGAACTATCAAATTGCTACGCTAAAGTATGGAGGCGGTGGCGATTGGTATAGTAACCCTACGGCCTTGCCCAACCTGGTTGATTTTTCGAATGAAAAGATTGGAACAAACATTAGTCGTGATATAGCAACTGTAGAGGCTGGAAGCAAGAGCATTTTCAATTACCCCTATATCTATATGACCGGTCATGGCAATGTTCATTTTACTGCCAATGATGCCAGGAACCTTCGCAAATATATGAAAGGTGGAGGGTTTTTGCATGTAGATGATAATTATGGACTAGACAAATATTTCAGACGTGAAATAAAAAAAGTTTTTCCGGATCATGAGTTAGTTGAGTTGCCTTATTCACATCCTGTTTATCATCAAAAGTTCTCATTTCCGGAAGGATTACCAAAGATACATGAACATGACGGCAAACCTCCCCAGGGTTTCGGTATTATTTACGAAGGCAGGTTGGTTTTATTTTACAGCTACGAATCTGACCTGGGCAACGGATGGGAAGACCAGGAAGTTCATGGAAACCCCGAAGAAATTAGACTTAAAGCATTGCAAATGGGTGCAAATTTGCTTCAATATGTTTTTAACCGTGAGGGTTAATTGAACCTTTTCAGCGAATATCATAATTTTATCAATCAATAGTTTGCCCTTCTTCTGTAAAAAAATATTGTTTACTATTATTTTTTTAAATCTGCTATTTTTTCGATATTCGCAAATACTTTTTATTTCAACAACACTTTCATTATAAACTGCAATGATCAAAAGAAGTTGGCTGGCCAGGTTTCATATATGGCGTATTAAGCACATGCAAGACAGGCATTTTATATTGTTTTTATGTGTTTTTATAGGCATATTGGCAGCTATTGCTGCTGTTGTTCTGAAAACTGCAGTACATTATTTTGAAGACTGGGTACGTGGTATATCGGGGGTTTACAATCAAAACTGGTTATTTTTGATATTTCCGTTGATAGGCATAGCAATTACTGTAATTTATGTAAAGAGGTTTGTTAAGGATGATATTAGTCACGGTGTATCCCGTATTTTGCATTCCATTTCGCGTAACAAAGGTGTTATGAAGCTTCACAACACCTATTCTTCGGTAGTATCATGTGCTTTCACCAGCGGCTTTGGCGGATCTGTGGGCATGGAAGCTCCTATTGTATCTACCGGGGCTGCAATAGGCTCTAATGTTGCGCAAGCTGCCAGATTTGGGTTTAAGCGTACAATAATGCTCATTGGCTGTGGTTCGGCAGCTGCAATAGCTGCAATATTTAAAGCACCAATAGCAGGACTTATTTTTGCACTTGAAGTCCTCAGACTCGACCTAACCATGAATTCCATAATACCACTTCTTATCGCAACAGTCACAGGTACTATCTTTTCCGTGATTTTCCTTGGAGAACAAATAGAATTTTATTTCACACTTTCCGATCCATTTAACTACAGCAACATCCCTTATTATGTGCTATTAGGCATAGTGACCGGCCTGGTTTCTCTTTATTTTACATGGATAAATGAAAAGATAGAAAATCTTATCAAACGGATTTCAAAAACTTATATAAGGGTAATCATTGGCGGATTGTTAGTTGGTTTACTTGTGTTTCTTTTTCCTCCACTTTTCGGTGAAGGTTATAGAGCAATGAGCTCGCTTTTGTCGGGCTACCCACATGAGCTTTTGGAAGCAAGTATTTTTAGTAAATTCTTCGACCACACCGGCTTGCTGTTTCTTGGCTTTTTGGTTTTTGTAGTAATTCTTAAAGCAGTTGCAACATCTGTAACACTGGGCAGTGGTGGCGTTGGCGGTGTCTTTGCCCCCAGCCTGTTTATGGGCAGCATTACAGGCTTTATTTTTGCACGTTTTGTAAATTACTGGGACATGGTTTCAATATCTGAAAGAAACTTTGCACTGGTTGGTATGGCAGGTTTAATAGCCGGAGTTATTCATGCACCACTGACCGCAATCTTTCTTATAGCAGAAATAACAGGCGGATATGAGCTGTTTATTGCTCTTATAATTACTGCATCCATATCCTACATTACAGTGGCCTATTTCAATCCGCACTCGCTATATACTAAAAAACTGGCCCAAAAAGGTCAACTAATTACTCATCATAAAGATAAAGCCGTACTTACATTGTTAAAAGTCGAAAACGTGATTGAAACCGATATGAAACCGATCAAACCCGACCAAACACTGGGCGACCTTGTAAAACTGGTTAGAAAATCACACAGAAATATATTCCCGGTTATTGACGAAGAAAACAATTTCCTCGGCCTTGTACCACTTGATGAAATAAGGCAAATAATGTTTGATAAATCAAAATATGATGAAATAAAAGTCAGAAATCTGATGGTACAACCACCGGTATATATATACTTAGATGACCAGATGGATACAGTGATGAAAAAATTCAGAAATACCGGCTTGTGGAATCTACCTGTTGTCGATAAAGGAAAATATTTGGGATTTGTCTCACGTGCAAATGTTTTCAACATCTACCGCAAAATGTTGATAGAGTTCTCTGAAGAATAAGCCTTTAGCTATATTAGATATTTTTACAGCTTTTCAAGATGATTTTTTATGCTCTCCATAAGCCATTTAGGTGATGACGTAGCGCCGGTCACACCTACATCGTCTCCGGGATTAAACCACTTATGGTCAATTTCATTAAGATTGCTTAAAAAATAGGTGCGGGGATTGACTTTCTTGCAAACCTCAAATAAAACCCTGCCATTACTTGATTTTTTACCGGCAACAAAAATAATTTTCTGAAATTTTTTGCAAAAATTTTCCAATTGCGTTCTGCGATTAGATACACGCCTGCAGATAGTATCTTTAAGCTTAACCTGCTTACCCGCATTTTCAAGTAATTGTACAAGATAATAAAATCCATCAAGAGATTGTGTTGTTTGGCTGTATAAAGTAACCTTAGAAGGAATATTTTGCAAATCAGTTTTTTTAGGGTTTTCAATTATAATAGCATTATTGCCTATTTGTCCATTAAGTGCAACAACCTCAGGGTGGTTGGGTTTACCATAAATCAAAATATTTTCTCCTTTCTCATAAGAATCTTTTATCTTCTTTTGAAGATTCTTTATAATAGGGCAAGATGCATCAATAACTTTAATGTTGTTATGTTCAGCTAATTTATACATTTCAGGCGGTTCACCATGAGCTCTGAACAAAACTGTTTTATTATTCATATTGCTGAATTCATTTTTGTCAATAATCTTTATGCCTTTTTTGGTCAGTCTTTTAATCTCTTCATCATTATGAACAATATCGCCAAGGCAGAATAAATCAACACCATTATCCAGCTCCTTTTCGGCCTTGTTAATGGCTTTCACCACACCAAAACAAAAACCCGAATTTTTATCAATATTTACAGTTAAGTTTAACGACATTAAAACCGAAGATTTATATATAGTTTAACTTATTTCTTATATAACATTTAAAAAACAAATAAAGTTTTAATAAATTACCAACCCTTAATCTTTTTTTCGTTAATTGATCTGCAGAGGTTTTCTTTATTTTCTTAAACAAACTCAAATAATAACAGTAAGCCAAATATACTCCAAGCCTGGCACATCTGTTCAATTTACTGATTCCATAAAGAGCTTGTTCAAAATCCTGCAATATCTCATTTTCTATTTGGCTTTTGGATTCATTGTCAAACGCATTGAAATCGACACCCGGGAAATAGACTCTTTTTCTTTCATAATAATCCGAGCCAATATCTCTCAAAAAATTTACTTTTTGCAGGGCTTCTCCCAGTTTTCTTGCATAATATTCCAACCGGTTATATTTTTTTACATCCCCATTACAAAACACTTTTAAGCACATCAATCCGATAACTTCGGCAGAACCGTGAATATACTCCTGGTATTGGCTGCGATTATATGAAGTTTTGTATAAGTCCATTTCCATGGTTTTAAAAAATGCACTTACAAGCTCTTTTTCGATACTATACTTGTTTACAACCCACTGAAAACTGTGTATCAAAGGGTTGGTAGAAAACCGGCATTCTATTGCCTCAAAAGCTTTTTGCTTATATAAGCTCAAAAATGAAGCTTTGTCTTTATCATGGAAAGTATCAACAATTTCGTCGGCAAATCTTACAAATCCATATATAGCATATATGCCCGGCCTGTATTTTTTACACATACTGCGAATGCCCATCGAGAAAGATGTAGTATAACTATTGGTTGTTGTCTTACTACACTCTAATGCATTTTTTGTGTATAAATCCATAATAGATTAATATTCACTTTATAACTTTTTGTTTAAAGACAGTTCTACTTGATTTTCAAAATTCAATGATAAATTATAACTGCCTGACTGCACATTATAGTTAAAAATTCTTTTTTGGAAACTGCTCTTTCCACCAATTTTCCTGATTTTTGAGCCACTTATCAAACCAGGCAACTATTGCGTTGTTCCATTCGATTCGTTTTTCATAATTTAGTATATGATGGTTTTGTCCTTTTACTTTAAGCAGCTCTACAGGTTTTCCAAGTATTTTTAAAGCAGTATACATTTGCACTGACTCTCCCGGCGGCACATTGGTATCTTCATCACCTGTAACCAGGAGTAATGGAGTATTTACTTTTTCAGCGTTGAAAAGCGGACTTTGTTCTATATAAATTTCGGGGCTGTCCCATGGATATTTATTTGCTGTTGCCAGTGCGCTATAGGTATAGCCTGAATAGCCTTCTCCCCAGTAGCTGGATATGTTACTTATACCGGCATGAGAAACCGCTGTGGCAAAAATATCGGTTTGTGTTAAGAGCAGCATAGTCATAAAGCCTCCATAAGAAGCTCCGGCACAGCCAATCCTGTCGACATCTATAAACTGATGTTGCTCTGTAAAAGCTTTCGTACTTTCAATAATCTCGTCAGCTACAGTAATTCCCCAATTATTAACATGCGCTGCCGAAAATTCCTGTCCAAAACCCGTAGCACCACTTGGTTGCATAACATAAACCACATATCCTCGCCCTGCCCATAAATTAAATGGATAGCGACCACCAAATCGCCTTGAAACAGGATTTGTGCCGCCGTAATAATATACTATTAAAGGATATTTCTCATCCTCATCAAAACCGGGTGGAAGGTATACCCTCCCGCTGATCTCAACATTTTCGGTTGTTTGATAATTCCACTCTTTATTATCACCAAATTCCACATACCGGTAATTTTTGGATTCCGTATCTTCAATAACTTCCGAATTATCGTTGCTCAAATCAATCCAATAACCCTTTGAGGGATCCGACATCCCCTCACCCATATAAGCAGCTGCAGAAGAACCTGAAGAGTAATTTAGGCCATAAACCACATCAACAGGAGTTTGTATTTCAGAAATTCTATCACGGCCAAAATTGTATCTATATAACCTTACTTTATCTTTGTCTTGCGCAGATATGTAGATGTGATTATCTGCAGGATGCCAGTGAGAACTTGTTATAGATGGGTCAAAATCGTAAGTGATAGGCTTGATGTCGTCATTTTCAAAACTATAAATATAAGCCTGTGTGTCATAATTGTTTGCATACATTCCTTCAGGAACATTTCTGCCGGCTTTGTCAAAAGCATCAGGCCCACCTGTGAAAAGCAAGTATTTACCATCGGGCGAAAAAGATCCGCTTACCGGCCATTTTTTTTCTGACCACAAAGTATCAATCTTCAAATTATTTAAATCCATCAAATAAATATAATGCTTAAAGAAAGGACGAACCTGGTAATTAGGTTTAGTCTGGCTGAATAATATCTTTTCATTGCAAGGACTGATATCATGCAGGCTTGTAGAAAGATTTCCGTAAGTAAGCCTGTGTGAGGTTTTTTTATCCACATCAAGGTGATAAAGAAATGAACGATTACGCCAGTTAGGAACCCTGTCCTGCATGCCTATAACATGTTTTATATGTTCAGAATCATCAGTATGATTATCAACAATAGAATAAACTATAAAATCTTCATCTTTACTCCACCGGTAGCTGCCAAAATGCTCAACATCTTCCAGTAATGTTTTGGATTCACCTTTTTCAAAGTTCATAATATGGAGGCTTGATTCATTATTATCACGTGTAATATAAGAAACAGCCCTGCTTTCGGGCAACCACCGGAGGTTACTAACAGATGCATGACGGAAAGAATGTATCACAGATCTGTCTTTTAGCTGTTTTATTTTTATCCAACTTTCGGTTTCACCTTTTGGCGGCTTTGATTCACGATATGCAACAGCATAAAATTCACCGCATGAGGATAGCCTTATCCAGCTTACTTTTACACCATCCATAATATCACTGATATGTTTGCTGCGAATTGGCTCCGTATCAATGTTTAAATCATCCGCTTTATAACCATCACCGGGCTTAAGGCTTGCATTAACTTTCCAGTCATTCACTATATCGGGTGTGTAAAGAGATTTTATTAATAAAAGATGCTTTCCTTTTTCAAGCTTTAAATTGCGTGATATCTGCCCGGGTGTTTCGTCATGCTTTTCAACACTTGTTTTGCTGTCTAATTCCCTGCCATTCAGATAAACCTGGGCCATTTGAGGAGTTTCAACATTCAGGCTTAACTCAACCCAGCGATCAGCCTCAATGTAAGATGCAATAAAACTTATTTGTGGATAATCAATCAATGTGTCAGCAGAAAAGCTTATAAAACCCTGTTCATCAACTGATTTTTTGATCCAGTCAGAAGACTCCCCCCTTATCCATTCAAAAGCTTCTCCCTCAACAGGCTTAAGATCTTTTAAAGTCAAAAAATCAAAAAATAATAATTCCTGTCTTGAAAATTTCTTGCCATCAACACTTTCAGTTTGATGAAATGCAGGATAAACAGTATTTAAAGGTTGGGTGGCCAGCCACTGTGTAATAGTCAAATCATTACTCGCATAAGAAAAAACAGTGGCAAAAAGAAAAAAGATAACTTTTATAGTTTTTTGCATTTTGTATAAATTTTTAGTTCACAGAATAATTTAAAAGCAAAGATAAAAATATGTTTTTTTTAATTTAGCATAAAATTTCACGATAACCTGCTAAAAACAAAAATTTATACCCGGCCAATCATTTTATTATTGAAAGTAATTATTTAAAAATAATGAACCTTGTTTAATAGGTTTTTTTATGATTTTGCAAGAATATTTTTAATTTAGCCCAATAAAAGCTAATACTATACTATTAACCATAGCAAAAATTTAAACATCCGGGCATTAAAATATAGATCATTATAAAACAGATTATTAACCTAAGTTTATTCATATGAAAAAGGATAGTCAGATATTTCAGCTTATAGAAAAGGAGCGTGAACGTCAGTTGCACGGTATTGAACTTATTGCTTCCGAAAATTTTGTTAGTGACCAGGTTTTGGAGGCGATGGGCAGTGTTCTTACGAATAAATATGCAGAGGGTTACCCCGGGCGTCGGTATTACGGAGGTTGCCAGGTTGTTGACCAAACAGAACAATTAGCCATTGACAGGGTAAAAAAACTTTTCGGTGCAGAGTACGCAAATGTACAACCTCATTCCGGTGCCCAGGCTAATGCAGCGGTATTTTTGGCTTGTTTAAAACCGGGCGACACTTTCATGGGTATGGACTTAAGTCATGGGGGTCATCTTTCACATGGGGCTCCTGTTAACCTTTCAGGTATTCTCTATCGGCCTGTGGCTTACGAGGTGGATAAAGAAACAGGAATTATCGATTATAATCAAATGGAAAGGGTAGCTATGAAGGAAAAACCCAAATTGATTATTGCCGGTGCATCAGCTTACTCACGTGATTGGGATTATAAACGTATGAGGGAGATAGCCGACAAGGTTGGAGCAATACTTATGGCTGACATAGCACACCCTGCCGGATTGATAGCCAAAAAATTTCTCAATGATCCAATACCGCATTGCCATATTATTACTACAACAACGCACAAAACACTTCGCGGGCCAAGAGGAGGCTTAATACTCATTGGTAATGACTTTGAAAACCCATGGGGATTAAAAACACCTAAAGGCAAAGTAAAAATGATGTCGCAGGTTATTGATTCGGCTGTCTTTCCGGGCACACAGGGAGGTCCGCTCGAACATGTTATTGCAGCTAAAGCAGTTTCTTTTGGAGAAGCACTTGACAAATCTTTTATGGAATATTGCCGGCAAGTGATAAAAAACGCGCAAACTATGGCTAAAGCTTTCATAGACAAAGGATACCATGTCATCTCCGGGGGAACTGATAATCATTTGTTACTTATTGACCTAAGAACCAAGGTGCCGGATATTACAGGACGAAAAGTGGAAAATACTCTGGTTAATGCAGATATAACCATAAACAAAAACATGGTGCCATTCGACAGCAGGTCGCCTTTTCAGGCTTCGGGAATCAGAGTAGGAACGGCAGCAGTAACAACAAGAGGGCTCAAGGAAAACGACATGAACACTATTGTTGACCTTATTGATGACGTGATTATTAACATTGAAAATGAAGATAAGATCAATGAAGTTAAGGTTAAAGTTAATAATCTAATGAAAGATTTTCCGCTTTTTAATTATTGAAAAAGGCTTATAACCAAATAAAAGCAGCAATTTTACAGAAATAAAAAAATGTGACTTTTTCTGTCACTCTTTTATTAACAATGACAAAAAAAAAACGGGCATTATTTATCATGCCCGTTTTTTTTATAATTAATTTATCAGGTTCCGGCGAATCAATTTGGAAGATAAAAGCTAGCTGAAACATTAATTACCCTGTTAGACATCTTCATGTCTGCAGGATCAAAGTCACTGCCATCTATACCGGGTGTTATATTTCCTAAGCCCAGTGAATAGCCTGCATTGAGCATAACAGGGCCTACCCTGTAACCAAGCCCAAAATTAAGCCCAAAATCCAAAGCATTAAATGCCTCTTCATCATCATCAAGATCGTCATAATCAACATCTCCAAAAACAGGTTTTAAGTCCCATTCTTCATCAACCTCTTCTTCATATATGGTTTCACCCATAGCTGTTACCTTAAGTGAATAATCCATAATAGATTTTCCACCTACACCAAAAGATAAGTATGGACCTGCAAAAAACTGAAGATCATCAACTTTAAAAACAAGGTTTAATGGGATCTCAAAATAGTTATATCTTGATCTGGAAGAACCATCAACTTCAATATCAAAATCTTCTTCCCTGTAAAAACCATTATCAAAGTCCTGATCTTCAAGATCTACAGCAAATCCCTTGCTTGTAAATAATAACCCGGTTTGAAAACCCAACTGCGGGCTAAAATCCAAATCAATAACAGGCCCGATATGAAAACCGGGTCTGATTTTTGTTTCATACTCCCAATCACTTTCCTTGAAATCCTGGCTGATGTTGTTAAGGTTTAGACCACCCCTGATACTTATATCAAAATCAGTTTGGCAATCAGCTTGAAAACTATTGGCAAACAAGCCAAAAGTTAATAAAGAAGCAATAATAAACTTTTTCATAATAATTAAAATTTAGTTAAAAAATTGTTTTTTTACCTACTCGTAAGGCTTTTCGGTTTCGCCCCATACTCTTTTGAAGGATTTTCAGGAAACTCCTTTAATGAATAATTGTACTTTTTAAATTGAATACCTGATCTGTATGTATTGTTTTGATGTTTTAATAAATAAGCAAATCAGATTATTACAATATTTTTTTAATGTTTAAAAATCTATTTATCTAAATTCGACTTATTTTCGTTGCAAATATCGTGCAAAAAAAATTTATAAAGCAAAAAAAACCGGATTAAAATTACTCACACTATAATTTAAACATAATACCGGTATTGAAAATCATGTATTAAAACCACTATTAATGGGTAATTGCCGGCTGTTAAAGCATCATTGCTTTAATTTATTAACAAACCATGAAAGACAAAATAATTTATTAAGTTTAAAGCAGTTTTAACAATTTGCTAATAAACTAACGGGCAGGATTTTGTTTTTTTAGTGAAAAATATTTTTAAAATAGTTTTATATTATTAATTGTCTCTTTTGTGCGAAAAATATTTATATTTACAATAATTATTTTAAGACCTTTGTTTTTAAGAAAAAATGTAAAAAATGCTCAAACAATCAGTTTTTTTGCTTATTATATTTATGATTTTATTCTCGGGCTGCAGTTTATTCAGGCTATTGGATCCTTATGATGAACATACGGTTACTGATATTGACGGTAATGTTTATCAAACTGTTTTGATTGGTAAACAGGAATGGATGGCAGAGAATCTGCGGGTTACCCATTATCGAAATGGAGACACTATACAAGGTAATTTAAGAGGGAGTGATTGGTATTCAATAAATCATGGTGCTTATTTCAAATACGATGGAGATATGGATGGGGATAAAATTTACGGCAAGCTTTACAATTGGTATGCTGTTGCTGACAAAAGGGGGTTGTGCCCGAAGGGCTGGAATGTACCAACAGATGCAGACTGGAAGCAACTGGAGATATATTTAGGTATGCCGCCCGAAGAGGCTGATGAGTATGGAGCCAGGGGAACAAATGAGGGAGGCAAACTTAAAGAAAAAGGTGTTGTTTGGAATAGCCCTAACGAAGGAGCAACAAACGAAACGGGTTTTTCGGCATTGCCGGGAGGTTATGTAGGAGGATTCTATTTTATAGGGTTATTTGGCAGTTGGTGGACAGCCACTGAAGTTCATGAAATGAATGCATGGAGCCGGCTGCTAGACCATTATACAGCTAAAGTATATCGACTGAGTAATGATAAAGGAGAAGGCTTCAGCGTGAGATGTATCAGATCAGAAATGACAAACAATAAATAATAAATACTAAAGTCATTTAGTATCTAATATTCACTCTTTTGACCGGCAAGATAATCTTCTATTTTTTTGTTAAAAGCATCTTTTATCTTCAGTAACAATGGATGATCAACCGGAAAAGTGTATTTATCAACCCTGTTTACGGGAAGCACTTTGCGTGATGTTCCCGATACAAAAACCCCCTTCATTTCATTTATATCTTCTTTATGAACTATTTCTTCTTTAATATCTATATTCATCTCATGGCATAAAGCAATAATATGCTTCCTTGTTATGCCGGGTAGTATGTAATCTATTGGCGGGGTAATTAATTTATCATCATTTTTTATAAAAAAAATATTTGAACGGCTACCTTCAGTTATAAAACCATCAGGATCAACCAACAATGCCTCATATACATTTTCCTCAATCCTGCTGCGATCGGTACCTAAACGCAAAGCAGAATCCATAATTTTTGCATTTGGCTGAATTCTTGTCCCGTTATAAAAAGAAACGGGCACTCCATACCGGTACTGGTCTTTTGTAGGGTAATCATGCGGAGTAATATATATCATATGCCTGAAACCCTCAGTAGCGTTGTAAGGCAGAAAAACCATCTTAATATTACCGGTTTTTAAATTATTCTCATAAATAAGAATATCTATCTGACGTAATATTTCCTTCTTTGAAAAAGGCATAACAATATTGCTAAGCCTCAACGAATGCTCAAAGCGCTCAATATGATCTTCAACAAAAAGAGGAATGCCATCAACCGTTCTGAATATTTCATAAATATAATGAGGCTTGCTTAAAAAAGAATCATCAAACTCACTATTGCTCTTGAGCTCACCATTAAAAATATAAAAAATGCCGGTTATTTCGGACATGATAGAAAAATTACAGATAAAACTTTACCCTCATGGTACTTTAGCCGGCAAATCTAAGACTTTTTTATTAAAAGATTGAAAAAACATTGCAATAAAAAAGATAAAAGGATTTTTAGCCGGGCCTGACCGCATTCACACCAACACAACCGCCATTTGGGCAAACCACAGCGCTGATTCAAATAAAGAATTGAAAGTTATTATAATAGTGGTATTGAAAGTGACGTAATAAAATTGGTGCTTAGGGCTTTTGGAAAATTGAAGTGCCTGGATTTTCAATTCGCTAACATATTTAGCAACTAAAACCAGGCAACCGGTTAAACTTTGAAGAGATTAGTCTGGATGAAAGTCAAAACCTTTTGACAGAAAAACAAAAAAACTTCCATATACCTATATTAGATGGAAACTTCCGGATAATAATCCAAAAGTATTTGTATTTTTGCACAACATTAATCTTTTAAATATTTAAAATTTAATTTAAAAACAATATTAACCAAAAGAAAATCTATCATGAAAAAATTTTTTATTTTAGTTTTAGCAACTGTATTTAGCACTGCATTATTCTATTCATGTGGCACTGCAGAAGAAAAGAATGGTGATCCTGCAGACACAAAAGAGAAAGTTGAGGAAAAAGCTGACCCGGAACTTGTCTTGAAATTAGATGAGGAAAAAGTGCATTTTGACAATGTAGAATTAAGTTATGACGAGATGTTCGGACCACAACTATCAATTTCTGCATTTTTAGATGCTGACGAAGAAGAGGTTGGCACTACAACAATAACAGGAAGCTTCTTTGGTATAAACATAGAAGATTTGGATATTGGGAAAATGGAAAAGACAAACATTAGCCTGAGGGATTATAATGTCAGCAATGCAAGTTCAGAAGTTAATAAACTTGAAATAGGTTCAGGTATGTATGGACCAAAAATTGATGCAATAGAGCTTGATTTTTCAGCAACTGTTCATGACAAAGAAGGAGAAGAATTTAACCTTACAGGAAAATATATCAAATAAGCCTTATACCGCCCTTCTGCTCAATTGAATTATTTTACACAAAAAAACAAAACGCAATCATTAGCCAATCAGGTGATTGCGTTTTAATTTTTAGACCGGATTGAGAAAACAGTGCAAATGTAACTGAAGTTCGCCCGGCAAAAAAAAGCCCGGATTTTGACCGGGCTTTTGGTGATTCCGCCAGGATTCGAACCTGGGACCCACAGCTTAGAAGGCTGTTGCTCTATCCAGCTGAGCTACGGAACCATATTTTTCTCAAATTTTGTGCAAAGATACAAAAGTTTTTCTATCCAAAAAAATACAAATTCATGCACTACTTAATATTTTACCAATTCATAAATATTTGTATGTTAAATATAAAACCTATATATTTGAAGCTTAAAGTTTTTACTTTTACCCAAATTTCTGAATCGGAATAAGATATTATTACAACTAACATATCGGTTAACCGGCAAAAAAATTACCAAAACAAAATACAGTGAAAGTAATCATTGCAGAAGCTGATGGATACCTGGGCAGGAATATTTCTTTATTGTTACTTCAAAAAGGTCATAAAGTAATTGCAGTAGCTAATGATAAAAAACAGATCGAATTTTATCATCCAAACCTTATTGTAATAGAAAAAGAATCTATTCACCACAATGAAATCAAGTTAAAAGCCGACTCAGCTATAAATTTACCCCCCGGTGAGCAGAAATCAAAGTTTGCAGGACAAAAAAAAGAAGACAATGGAAAGTTTGATTTTAATGTAATAGCAGAAAAAAGCAATGTTAACCACTTGCTATACCTTACAACTATTTTAGATAAAAATTTTATCGAAACAAAACCCGGCAAAGCATCTCATGGACTAAAAAAAGGCAATTTTGCCACTACCTTTCTACACTCTGATTTTATAATAGGTTCGGGTAGTCCTTCTTTTGAAATTGGAAGAAATGTAGTTGAAAAAATACCTGTTATGATTTTACCGTATTGGGTAAAAGCTCCCTGCACTTACACAGGAATAGATGAACTGCTTGAAAAGATAGAAAAAATTTGTGGAAATAAAGATTATTTCAATAATTCATATACTTTGGGAAATAAAAATATTATAAACCCGGCTGATATGTTAAAAACATATGCCAAAACAAGAGGAATGCTAAGACTTAATATTCCTTTTCCATTTCCGGCAGTAAGATTGTATAGTTATTTACTGAGTATTATTGCTTTAATCCCTATAGATCAGGCATTAAACCTTATCAAAGAATTAAAATACCGATATAAAAACCGCAAATTTCAAAAACAACCCGACATTGTTACACATCTTAGCTATAGTGAATCATTAAAGCTTGCTTTAGGATTTACATCTGCTTTAAAAATCACAAAAAAAACACCCGGGCCGACTTCTATAGCCGTTGATTCATATGCTTTTGAAGGCTATAATAACACACCCGTTCATGGGTGTTTCAATACAGCAACTGAAAAAAATATCCCCGTTAAAAAAATTGATGATTTACTTAAAAGGATAAACTCAATCGGGTATAATAACAAATTATTTTATACTAATTGGCTTTGGCATTTTAGAGGATGGACAAACTGGATAATAAAAGCAAAAATTGAAAAAAGTGATAAGTTTGAAATAAACAAAGATGATAAAATAGACTTCTGGAAAGTCCACATAGCTGACAATGAAAATTATCATTTTTTGTTATACGCTGACCTTTTCCTGCCGGGGGAAGGTTGGCTTGAATTCAGAATCATCGACGGCAAAAAGGGTTATAAATTAAAACTATCGCTTATTTTCAGGCCGCTCGGTTTTAGCGGTCGCTTTTACTGGCTCACAACAAAACTTTTAAACTATATTGTATTAAAAAAAATAAAACACAGTCTGTTGTCAAACTTGCTGCAACAAAAATATGACTATAAAAAATAAATTATATAATTTTTAATGCAGTAAATTTTAACAACTTTAATGGTATAAAAATGATTATACCCTATCATAATAGGTTTTTATGTAAAAAATAGAAGGTGAAATATACATTTAAACAGAAAAAACGGCACTAAATCTTTGGAAAAACATAAAATTTTTATTTGTACAGCCTGAAAACATTTATTAAGTTTGCAAACTATATGTTAAATTTTTTTATTTAATTTTTTATTTAACTTGTAAATCTTTTTTAATAAAAGATCGTCAAAGAAAGGATATGTTGAAAATAGCAGATATAAAAATTATATCTAAGCATGTTTAACTAAAACTATAATCTATGAATCACAAAACAATTACCAGTTTACTTTTATTTGCATTTTTATGCTGCATTGGTTCCTTTTCTTCATTTGCAAATGAAGATGAAAATGAAGACTTTTTAAACATTGGAGGGGCAGTTCGCTATAACGTCGCTAGCGAGCATTACGAAACCGATGCTACAGCAACTGACACTTATGCAACCTGGGATACCTGGAGGCTAAATGTGGCAGCCAGTTACAGCGACGTTACTCTTAATTTTGAATATCGTTTTTACCCAACATTCAACACACACTTTATACACCATGGTTACCTGGGTTATAATTTCTCTGATGACCTGAATATGCAACTTGGTGTTACCCAGGTGCCTTTTGGCAACCTGACTTTCAATTCACACAGTTGGTGGTTTCTCACACCTTATTATGTAGGTTTGGAAGATGACTACAACATGGGGCTAAAATTTGATTATGACATTGGTGAAAATTTCAATGTTAAAGCAGCCTACTTCCGTCAATCAGAGCCGGCCGGCCCCGCATACGGGCAAGCAAGCTTTGGTGGCCCCGGAGCCGGAACATATTCCTATAACGTTATACCAGATACTGATGGTGTACTTTCTGACACAACATCACATTTACGTGAACTAAATCAGTTTAATATTCGTTTAGGATATACGATATTTGATAATACTGAAATTGGATTTTCAGGACAAATGCAGGGTCTTTATAATTCTGTTCTTGAAGAAACTGAATATGGCCATGCAATTGCGGGGCACATCAATTCTGACATTGGCAATTTAAATTTAAAGCTTCAGTACATCAACTATGATTATGCTGCCAAAGATGACGCAGGTAATACAGTTGACCGTGTACAAATGGGTGCCTACGGCGATCCCTATTATGGCGATGGAGTCGCTGCAAGAGCTGACATTATTACAGCCGGAATTGGCTATGGCATAGATGTTGAGCTTGGCCCCATCAGTAATATTCAACCTTATGTTAACTACTCACTAATGACAAAAGACGGCAAAATAAACGGTAAGGATTTCGAGGACACACATATGTTAGTTCCCGGATTTTTAATTACCGCCGGAAATATATTCACTTATGTTGATTTTGCAATGGGTAAAAATCATCCATGGCTTACAAATCATTTTGGAACCGGGCTTGGTGCAGGCCATCTTGATGAGCAAGGAGAACCTGTTCCGGTTGATGACCTGGATTGGAATACCCGCTTTAATATCAATATAGGATATTACTTTTAATAATTAACCACAAAAAAGGAGGAACATTTTATGAAAACTCTAAAGAAAATTAAAACCAAAATTGCTGGGTTATCAGCAATTATCGTAGGGTTATTTGCTGTATTTAGTTTTAATTCCTGCGCACCTGAAGTTGATGAGATTAAGCTGGGCTATGTAATGTGGGATTGCGCTAATGCTTCCACACATGTTGTAGCTGCTTTAATCGAAGATGAACTTGGGAAAAAAGTAGATGTTACATCTGTAGATGCAGGCCCTATGTGGACCGGTATGGCACGAGGCGACTTTGATGCCATGAATTGTGCATGGCTGCCCGCTACACACGAAGCTTATTATGAAGAATACAAGGATGATGTTGTCAATTTGGGGCCCAACCTTGATGGTGCAAGAATAGGGTTGGTTGTTCCCGCGTATGTAGACATTGAATCTATTGAAGATCTGAAAGATTATGTTGATGAGTTTGACGGGAAAATCACAGGTATCGATCCTGGAGCAGGCATCATGGCAGCTACTGAAGATGCTATCGAGAAGTATGAACTGGATGAATTTGACCTGGTTGAAGGATCTGACGCAGCTATGACAGCCGCCCTTGAACGTGCTATTGATCGTGATGAATGGATAGTGATCACAGGGTGGACGCCACACTGGAAATTTGCTTCACACGATCTAAAGTATCTTGAAGATCCTAAAAACGTTTTTGGTGATGCAGAGCATATCGCTACAATAGTCACACCAGAACTTGAAGAACAACATCCCGATGTTTTTACACTGCTCGACAATTTTTACTGGACACCGGAAGAAATTGGAGTGGTAATGGGATACATCGAAGATGGAATTGATCCTTTCGATGCAGCCAGAAAATGGATATCCGAAAACCCTGAAAGGGTTGAAGAATGGCTGCCATAAACCATTAAACAAGGGGGGGTGTAACTCTTACACCCCCTTGTTTTTTATAATCATTATTAATTTTCTTTACTTCCAAATTTCCCTGTTGCATTTATACCCGCTCTTAAACATAATAGGATCAACAATTTGCCAGTGAAATTTGAGAACGTGGGGTAAGCTATTAATCACATGTTGTAATAAAATAAAACCTACAATATAACCAATTATATGGAAGAAAAAATTGTTATTAAAAACCTGGCAAAAATTTTTGGCAACAATCCCTCCAAAGCACTTAAAGCACTGAAAGAAGGATTATCAAAAGAGAAAATTCTCAAAGAATTAAAACAAATAGTTGGGGTCCATGATGTTTCTTTTACGGTGCGAAAAAAAGAAATATTTGTCCTGATGGGTTTATCAGGAAGTGGAAAATCAACTTTACAACGGCTAATCAACCGTCTTCACGAACCCACTACCGGCGAAATAATTATAAACGGCACAGATATCACCAAACTCGATAATAATGAATTGCGTGAGTTTAGAAGGAAAAACTTTTGCGGTATGGTTTTTCAAAATTTTGCAATTCTACCACATAGAACGGTTTTGGGCAATGTAGAATTTGGTTTGGAATTACAAGGCGTTAGCAAAGAAGAGCGCCAAAAGAAAGCTATGGAAATAATTAAACAAGTAGGCCTTGATGGTAATGAAAACAGCTATCCAAGTCAGCTTTCAGGGGGGATGCAGCAACGTGTCGGACTGGCCAGGGGTTTAACAGTCGATGCCGACATCATGTTAATGGATGAAGCTTTTAGTGCACTTGATCCACTTATAAGAAGACAAATGCAAGACGAATTGCTTGAGCTTCAAGACAAAATGCAAAAAACAATCATTTTTGTAACGCATGATCTGGATGAAGCTTTCCGCCTAGGCGACCGTATTGCCATAATGAAAGACGGACGAATTGTACAAATTGGAACAGCAGAAGATATTATCTCCAAGCCCGCCGATGATTATGTTAAAGCCTTTGTAGAAGATATGGACCGGTCAGCAGTTCTAACTGCAGGAACAATCATGCAGCCTGTTAAAGAAACAGCATTTATCAACGATGGCCCCAGGACTATACTTCGAAAAATAAGGAAAAATGCTCTTACCGGCATTATTATGACAGATACAAAAAAAACAATAAAAGGATATATAATCGCAAAAGAACTTGTAGAATATATTAACAAACATAAGGAAAAAGAAAATATTCCTTTTGATGATTCCTTACTACATGATGTAACTAAAGTGGATAGCGAAATGCCACTTAATGAAGTTATTAATATATACTCTGATAACAGGTACGGACCTCTTGCCGTAACCAATAAGCAAAATAAACTTTTAGGTGTTATTGTTAAAGGCTCTGTAATAACAGCCTTATCTGAAGACTTTGAGCCGGAAAATTCTTAATTATAAACATTATAAAACTTGATACAATATGTTTCCATTTCGAATACCTATTAAAGACTGGATCTCTGATGCTGTAGACTTCCTGGTAAGTGAACTTGGGGTAATATTTGACGGAATCAGTGCTTTTGTTTACTTTTTGGTTGACAACCTGAAAGACGGCATGCTTGCCCTCCACCCCATAATACTTATTTTGCTTATTGCCGCTCTCACATGGTATATGGCCGGATGGAAAATCAGCATTTTTGCAGCTCTCGGATTATTACTTGCTGAAAATATTGGGCTATGGCAAGCTTTCGTTGAAACCTTATCACTGGTATTAACTGCTGAAATACTGGTAATGGTTATAGGCTTGCCTTTGGGTATTTATGCAGCTAAAAGCGATAGATTCAACTCCATAATACGCCCTGTACTCGACTTTATGCAAACCATGCCTGCTTTTGTATATCTTATCCCTGCCGTAATGTTCTTTGGTTTGGGATTAGTTCCCGGAGTTGTAGCAACCTTCGTTTTTGCTTTACCACCACTTATACGTCTTACAAATCTGGGCATCAGGCAAGTACCTAAAGAATTGACTGAAGCAGCTGATGCTTTTGGGGCTACTAACATGCAAAAACTTTTTAAAGTGCAAATACCTGTCGCAAAACCTACTATTATGGCAGGTGTTAACCAATCGATCATGTTAGGGCTTTCAATGGTCGTTATAGCTGCTATGATCGGTGCAGGCGGATTAGGAGCCGACGTGTTGCGAGGAATACAACGCCTGCAGGTAGGCCAGGGCTTTGAAGCCGGACTGGTTGTCGTAATTCTTGCAATTATACTAGACCGTATAACCGCAGGATTTGGTCAAAGAAAATCACAGCCGGAATAATAATCCTAACATACAAAAAAGGGCTGTTTATCAATAACAGCCCTTTTTGATTATATAAATAACAAAAAAATCATACAATTTTTTTGTAAAATAAAAAAAGTAATCTATCTTTGCAAAGCTTTTTGAAAAACCAAGATATAAATAAACCAGGTCCGGTAGTTCAGTTGGTTAGAATGCCTGCCTGTCACGCAGGAGGTCGCGAGTTCGAGTCTCGTCCGGACCGCCAAAAGCCCGCCTAAAAAGCGGGCTTTTTTTGTATATTGTGGTATATTATTATAGGTATTTTCTAAAATTGCACGCATTTCAGTGCCCTGATACGCTGGAAACAAGGTTTTCACTATATATCAACCAACATTTTTTCAAGTGATACAAGGATCTTAATCATAAAAAACCTCCTCTCCGTACAACTCCAAAAACATTCCTGCACCAATATAAATCCACCCATAAGCACAAAAACCTAATACTTATATAAACCTTGCGATATACCGATGGGAAAAATTGATGATTTTTATTTACAATTTACACACCCTATCTCACTAACTTATTTATTATATTTGATAAAAAATATATAGATATAGAATGACTGATAAAAAACTTGATATAAAGACACTTGAGGGTTGGTTATGGGATGCCGCATGTAAAATTAGAGGAGAAACAGATGCCCCAAAATACAAAGATTATATTTTACCACTGATCTTCCTGAAAAGCTTGTCTGATGCTTTTGAAGATGAAATAGAAAAAAAGAAGTCGATGAAAAAGTTGACGAAATATTAAAAAACTTGTTTTGAATGACTAACTGAAATCATGGCTATAACAAAAAAGCAAATAGAACAATATAGTTGTTAAAGTACCGGAAGGTTTACAAAAACCTTACTCTATTAATGGAAAGTTCTTTTTAAGAACCGGCCCGAATTCACAGCAATTAAGCAGGGATGAAGTGCAGGATTTTTTCAAAAAAGAAAGGCGTATTTTTTTTGATGAATTGATTAATAAAGAGTTTTCAATTGAAAAAGACATCAATGAAGAAGCATTTAACCGTTTTAAAACCTTTTTGGGAGTAAGCGATGTTCTGGATAAGAAGGAACTTCTAAATAACCTTGACCTTCTGGATAATACGCATTTGAAAAATGCCGGGGTGTTATTCTTCAGCAAACGAGTTACCCGTTTTATACGTACTGCAACAATCACTTGCGTGTTGTACCAGGGTTTTGATAAATACAAAGTGCTGGACAGCAAAGAGTACGATGCCGATATTTATACCAATTTTACTGATGCAATCAATTATCTTAAATCTAAGTTAAATACCGAATATATTATTAAAGGCGGACCCCGGGAAGAAAGACTGGAACTACCGGAAGAGGCATTGAGAGAAGCCGTATTGAATGCAATTGCACACCGGGATTATTATTCTACCGGCAATATCCAGGTAGGTATTTATAAAGACCGTGTAGAGATTGACAATCCGGGCGGACTGGTAGGTAAGATGAAAGTTGAGGAATTATTTGGCAGAAGCCTGCCACGGAATCCATTGCTTTTTGGCTTGATGCAGCGCATAAGCCTGGTAGAAAAAATCGGGTCGGGTTTGATGCGAATTCAAAATGCTATGAAGGAATACGGTTTGCCCGATATTGAGTTTGAAGCTGATGAAAATTGGTTTAAGATTATATTCAGAAGGCCGGAAGAGGAAACTGCCGAACAAGATGAAAAAACTAGCGAAGGAATTAGGGAAGAAACTAGGGAGAAAACTAGGGAGAAAATATTAAGTTTGATTAGAAAGAAACCAGAAATAACTACAAAGGAGTTAATTGAAGTAACGGGATTAACCCGCAGAGGTGTTGAATGGAATTTAGACAAATTAAAAAAAGAGGGTACCATTAAACGAAAGGGGGCAAAGAAAAGCGGTTATTGGGAAATAAAATAATATTTTTTTACTGTGGAATAAACTGTGGAATAAACTGTGGAATAAACTGTGGAATAAAAGTGATAAATGCTTGTTTGTCAATAAATAAAAGATAATGCTAATATGAAACCCTCATCTACAACAGTTTGCAAAAGAAAATAAATAAGCATGAGGGTTCCATGGGCTAAAAACAAAAAAGCATATATTAACCAAAATAATTTATTAGAAATCAAAACTTTAAACACATTTTTTATAAATGAAATAACTGTGGGATAAAACGTGATGAAATGTGACAATGATAAAATATTAAATGAAGAGTTAGATGGTTTGAAAGGTGGTATAGAAGGTAGTATAGAAAACACTATATTTCATGAATTGAGTATAAAACAAGTAGGGGTATTAAAGCTTATTAAAGAAAATCCGAGCATTACAATTGATGAAATTGCCCGAATATGTCTCTATATTTTCCTTATCCTTATTTTATTTTTTGTGATTGTTATAAAATAATGGTATGGATTATTATAATAGTTGTCAAGTATTTGGTCAACGTTTTCGTCAATGATAATCATAACGTTTCAAGAATATCTTCATTAGCAATCAAGTCTGCTGCATATTCAAGTGCTGCAAATATTTGTTCTTTTCCCAAATGAGGATAACTTTTTAAGATGTCATCAATATCGTATCCTTCTGCCAGTTTTCTCACAATCAATTCGACTGTTATTCTTGTTCCCTTAATAATGGGTTTTCCCATCATGATTTCAGGATTTCGCTCTATTTGTTCTTTGTAATTCATGGTTTAATTCTTAATTATAAAAATAATCAAAATTTTCTAATCTACTGGCTTAACCCCTGATTTTCTGATAATCGTATTGATGATTTCCCAATTGAATGCCATCGGAAACAATTTGTAATTTTATGAAAGACAGACACTTCTCTAATTCCTGCCTTCTCATAATTGTTTTTTTGAAAAATTGACTGATTTTTGAAGAATTACATTCAAGAAATTCATGTTGGTCTATTTTTGATAGAGATCGTCCGCTATTGTGTTCTTTTAATTGATTTTCTCCAATTTTCGATTATGAAAAAACATCTGCTTCTCTAATTCCGGCCTTCACATATTTGTTTGTTGCAAAATTTGCCGGATTTTTGAAGAATAAAAATATGTAGTTAATTAGAAAATAACACATTATCTATAGTTAAAAAACTTATCATCTAAATATATAAATTTTTTCTGTTAAAAAACTTTTTTGTATTTTTTACAGAAAAAATTGGTTTTATTTATTTTTTTTTTCTTTGTTAAAAAATATATTTTTTATTGGAAAATACAAGTTATACGAACGATTGGCTTCACCCTCAAAATAATGAATTATGGCAGGGAGAAGATGGTACTAGCAACCCTTGTCCTCCCGGCTGGCGAGTACCGACTAAAAATGAGTTAGAAGCAGAAAAGGATAGTTGGGATTCATCAGATGCTAAAGGTGCTTTTTCTTCACCATTAAAATTGACCGTTGCAGGTTATCGTAAAGGTTATAGTGCTTCGCTGAGCGGTATAGGTACAAGGGGTGACTATTGGTCAAGTACATATCCTGATGGGGTGTCCTATCAATTAAGTTTCGACAGTACTGATGCAACAATGCTCCGAACACAAAGAGCAAACGGTTTATCAGTTCGTTGTATTAAAGATTGAGTGCGCATTAAAACCATGTAAAACATATAAAACATTTTGTTATGAAAAAACACATATTATTATTCGGACTGATTTTTTCTATAATATCAATATCCGAACTACAAGCAAATTTAATAGCTAATGCAGGAAATGATACAACTTTTTGTATTACTTATGGTCAAGATTCGCTTTATCTTGGGGGTGATCCAACGGCAAAAGGTGGTGTTCCACCCTATAATTATTCCTGGTCATGTTTTTATAAGGATTCCAATTTTATTTATACAGCTTCAGACTTTCTGGATGATACAACTGCTGCCAATCCAGAACTAACAAGTATAATAGAGACTGGAGACACCTTAATTTTTCATCTTAAAGTAACAGATAGCATAGGTAATACATGTAAAGATAGTGTAAAGGTTTCATTTTGTATATATACTATGGAAAGTAATATCCCGATACATATAGATGCCGGGGATACTGCCAGGCTAAATATTTCTGTTTCAGGGAGTTGTCCGCCATTTACATATCACTGGGAGCCTGATTATAATATCTCTAAACAAAACATAGAAAGACCTCTTGTTTGGCCGGATAGTTCAATGACATATTACGTAACAATAACAGATATTTCCGGTTGTCAATTCCATGACTATTGTGAAGTAATTGTAAGCCCGGTAAATATCAAAAATATTAATAATAATGATAAAACCTATTTTAGCTTGTATCCTAACCCTGCTAACACAAATATTCATATAAATTATAACTTACCGGGCATAAATATTGCAAAACTATATCTATACAATAGTACAGGACGTAAAATCAGTGTAGTTGAACTACCACCTGAAATACAAACACATACTTTTAATGTTTCTGGTTTTTCTCCTGGTATTTATTACTATGTATTAATTGCTGAAAGTAATATTTATGAAAAAGGTAAGCTGTTAATTACAAAATAATTATTTGTTTTTATAATTATACATTAAATTTAGTTTAATACATTTTTTTTATGTTAAGCATTTAGTTAACAAACAATATCCACATTGCAATGTAATCACATGCGAACTGAAAGCTACAATCATGCTTAATTCTTGCCAGGGCAGGCATATTTTCTCGAAATATATCCGGTATAAATGATTTTGCCGTATTTCCAGCCATTTTTTAATTCACGCCTTCGCCGCCGCCTGTTTGGGCGGGCAGGCGCGCACGATTTTTATTCATTTTGGTGGTAATTTTACAATCTATCTATAATAAAATCTTAATGATTTAGAGATTCAGAATTTTAGCACAATAGATGGTTAAAACCGTCCCCCGGCCTTTGGTGAAGACACCTGCAAAACAAGCGAAAAGGGCGTTAAAAAATATTTGAAGTCGCTCCGTAATGTTATGGAAAAGTATAAAAAATATAATACAGATTAAGCACTTACAAAAACAGATCAAAGCCAAAAGCGACATTGCAAATATTTTAGCCCTTGATGCGTAGTTTTGTGGTGGCGGAACCACAGCCTTGAATTTTTGTAAC
>SL_5KL_010_SEDDRAFT_10000065_pt1 | contig 55047 bp, 48 predicted proteins | sample SodLakKL_010_SED_FD_9118 | JGI IMG/M metagenome (IMG submission 9118)
GAGGACACTGGCCACCGGCCGCAAGGGGGTCTTTGCGGGTGGAGATGCACATACGGGGGCAGCCACAGCCATCGAGGCTATAGCGGCGGGACAGAGGGCGGCCTCCTCAATAGGACGCTATCTGCGCGGAGAGGAACTCGCGCCCCTTGTGGATCGAAACGGATACGAACCGATCGACGTGCCTCACGTCGTACCCACTGAAGCGGAGCTTGAGGAAAAGCATCGACTCAAGATCCCCGAGATGCCGATCCCTGAAAGGGTCAAATCCTTCAAGGAGGCGGTGTTACCCTATGCTGCGAAGGAGGCGATGGAAGAGGCGAGCCGATGCCTGAGATGTGACCTTGAGGCAGGAGAGTAGACATGAAAGAGATAACACTGACGATCAACGGCAAGACTGCCAAAGGAAGGGAGGGCGACACTGTCCTTGAAGTGTGTGAAGCCGGTGACATACATGTCCCGACTCTGTGTCACCTGAAGGGCATCACCGACGTCGGCGCCTGTCGTATGTGCGTGGTCGAGATCGAGAAGGAGAGACGCCCTGTTCCTGCCTGTACATACCCGGCGCGGGACGGCCTCGTGGTGCAGACCCACAATGAGAAACTGGAGAAGTACCGCCGGCAGATCCTGGAGTTGATGTTCACCGAGCGAAACCACCTGTGCGCTCAGTGTGTGGCCAGCGGAGATTGCGAACTGCAAGACCTTGCCTACGAATACCAGATGGACAACGTTCGCTATCCGTATTCATGGCCCGCTCTCCCGCTGGATTCAGTGAACGAGCACCTGGTTATCGACCACAATCGTTGCATTCTGTGCGGGAGATGCGTCAGGATATGCGATGAGGTTGTCGGTGTTCACACGCTGGACTTCGGCTATCGCGGTTGGAAGGACACGGTCGTCGCCGACCTCAATCAACCGCTGGGAGAATCCTCGTGTATTAGCTGCGGAGCTTGTTTCCAGGTCTGCCCAACAGGCACCATCTTCTCCAAGAATGGCGCCTATCAGGGAAGACCCGAGGAGTATCGAAAGGTCAGCAGTGTCTGTCCGGTCTGTGGCATCGGCTGCAAGATCGAGGCGCTGGTGAAGGACAACAGGATCGTCAGGATCGACAGTCCCGACCTGACCGGCAAGAGGGGAGTCCTCTGCCATAAGGGGCGCTTCTCCCCCTTGTATCAAAACGGCGAACGCGTTCGAACAGCACTTGTCAGGAACCGACGCGGAACTCTTGAGCCGCGACCGTTGTCCAAGGCACTGGATCTCGTGGCCGGCAAGCTGGCGGACATCAAGGCGCGGTACGGAGCCAGTAGCATAGCCGGTATTGCGTCGAGCCAGGCCAGTAGCGAGGCTCTGACGGCCTTTAAGGAACTCATGGGCGCCACTATCAAGAGCGAGTTGATTGATACACTTGACGGTGACGCCTTCAGGGCCATTGCCAGAGGCGAGAGGGATTCTAAGGCCAAACCAGCCGGACTGAAGGAGCCCCTGTTAGAGGAGATACTCAAGGCCGACGCGATCGTGCTGGTAGGAGCAGACCCCTCTGAAAGCCACCCGGTGGCCGGTTCCTATATAGCCCGGGCAGCCAGGCAGAACGGTGCGGCGCTCATCGTCATCGATCCCGTTCACAATGCATTTCAATATCATGCCAATCTGCGGTTGAGTCCCCGGCAGGGTAAGGAAGCGGTGGTTCTCGATCTCCTGTCCAGAGCGGTTATCGAGAAGACGTCCAGGAGCCGGCCCGACGGGACTGAGCGGATAGCGACGCTGCTCAAGGACATCGATGTCAGCAGGGACAGCAAACAGGCTGGAGTCAGAGCGGATGACCTCCTTGAGGCCGCTCGAGTACTCAGCAAGGCGAGACGCACTATCTTCGTCTATGGTGATGGCATCATGCGTCATGACGATCCCGCGCCCATCACCTCGCTCCTTAACCTGGCAACTGTTGCCGCCCGACCCGGCAAAGGCGGGCCACGCCTCATCGCACTCACACCCGGTGGCAACAGCCGTGGTGCCCGGGACATGGGACTGGCCAGCTCATCGCAATCTGTGGCGAAGAGCCTCAAGAACGGCGGTGTGAAGGCACTGTATTTGCTGTCATCTGATGACACCATCGACCCGGCACAGCTGTCAGCCATGAGCAAGGGAGTCGAGTTCATGGTTATCCAGTCAAGCCATCTGCCGCCTGCGAAGACTAAGGCGGATGTTGTGCTACCTTCGCCGAGATGGACAGAGGCAAGAGGGAAGTACACCACGCTGGACGGTCTAACAAGAACGACGAGCCGCATTATCAGACCACCCAGGGGCATGAAGACAGACGCTCAGATACTGTCGGAGATATCCGGACGGCTGAAGAAATAGCGATCGCAAGTAAGGAGGAACTGGTAACATGGCAAAGGTCAAGGTAGCCACTATCTGGTTGGAAGGCTGTGCCGGCTGTCACATGTCATTCCTGGACATTGATGAGGCAATAGTCGAGCTAGCCAGCGCCGTTGAGTTCTCCAGGAGCCCCATAACCGACATAAAGGAGTTCGTGCCGGTGGATGTCGGTATAGTGGAGGGTGGCGTGGGCAACACTGAAGAGGAAGAGGTGCTGAAGGAACTCAGGGCTAACTGCAAGATTCTCATGGCTCTGGGCGATTGTGCCTGTTTCGGTGCCGTAGGCGCTATGCGCAGTTCCTTCAGTAAGGAGGAGGTTCTCAGGCGCGGGTACATCGAGACTGAGAGCACCTGCGAAGGCAAGATTCCCGGCCCGCCCGCTGTTCCGGCACTCCTGGACCAGGTTAAGCCGGCCAACCATGTGGTGAAGGTAGACTGCTACGTGCCCGGCTGTCCTCCCGAGGCGGGAGCCATCCTGTATTCACTGAAGGAACTGCTGGCAGGCAGGATTCCGGTTCTACCGAGCGATATGATGCGCTTTGATTAAACGAGGTGATGACATGGCAACTGAAGTAAAGAGAACAATCGAGATCAACCCGGTGAGCCGGATAGAAGGACACGGCAAGGTCACGATCCAGCTGGACGAGGCCGGCAATGTGGCTGATGCCAAGTTCAACGTGACCCAGTTCCGGGGTTTTGAGAAATTCTGTGAGGGCAGGGTCTTCTGGGAGATGCCGGTGATAACGCCGAGGATCTGCGGCATATGCCCGGTAAGTCACCATCTGGCGGCAGCCAAGGCCTGTGATGCGATCCTGGGAGTTGAGCTAACACGTCCCGCCAGGCTGCTCCGCGAGTTGCTCCATATGGGACAGGTCATGCAGTCCCATGCCCTCCATTTCTTCCACCTGGCGAGCCCGGACCTGCTTCTGGGCATGGATGCCGACCCGGCGAAGAGAAACGTGATAGGGCTGATCGCCGAAGATCCTGAACTGGCCGTCAAAGGTGTCAAGCTACGCAGCTTTGGCCAGACGATAATAGAGACACTGGGCGGCAAGAAGGTCCACCCCAACTGCGCTGTGCCCGGGGGCATGAACACATCTCTGTCCAGCACCGATCGTGACCGGTTCCTCCAACAGATCGACTGGGCCATATCCAACGCTCAGGCTGCCATAGGCATCATCAAGGACTACTACCAGAAGGACGAGAGCTTCGTGTGCACCTGTGCCAGTTTCCCGACCGGATATCTCGGTCTTGTCGACGAGAACAGCAACCTGGCACTGTACGACGGTAAGTTGAGGCTGATCGACCAGAAAGGAAAGGTCCTGGAAGACCAGTACAATCCGTCGGATTACCTTGACATCATCTCCGAACACGTTGAGGATTGGTCATATCTCAAGTTCCCGTTCTACTCGAAGATGGGCTATCCCGAAGGTACTTACCGGGTGGGGCCTCTTGCGCGACTCAACGTCAGCCAGGGCATATCCACTCCTCTGGCCAACGCCGAGCTCAAGAACTTCAGGACGCTGGGTGACAACGGCATAGTGGAAGGGTCTCTGTACTACCATTATGCCCGCCTCATCGAACTCCTTCACTCGATCGAGAGAACCCGGGAACTGCTTGAGGACAGGGACATATGCTCGACCGACCTGCTGGTGACCTCGAAGAAGTACAACGAACAGGGCGTCGGTGTTATCGAGGCTCCCAGGGGCACGTTGTTCCACCACTTCTGGGTAGACGATACCGGCAAGATCCAGAAGGTCAATCTCATTGTGGCCACCGGGAATAACAACATGGCGATGAACAGAGCGGTGTACGAGGTAGCCAGAACTCAGATCAAGAACAACAAGATAACCGAAGGAATGCTCAACCGGGTTGAGGTGGCGATCCGCTGCTACGACCCGTGTCTGTCCTGTTCAACGCATGCCCTGGGACAGATGCCTATGCTGGTGCAGCTGGTCTCGGCCACCGGTGAAGTCGTCGACGAGCGCAGGACCGACTAGGCCGTAGCATGAGCTAATCGGCATCAGTCGCCCCGGGCGGGAGCGATCGAAACAGGTACGTTCTGTCGAGCCGCTGGGTCTGGTGGGTTGACATCATCATGGCGCCTGAAAGCCGGCCAGGCGATTGATGGCCGCTGACATGTCCGGTCTAGCATATCCGTGGTAGCAGTTCCCCCGACAGCATGTCCACAAGCCGGGATGAACCCAGCTTAGTCCTCATCAGCACTGTGCCCCGGTGGGACTCCGTCACCTCGCCGATAATGGCAGCATCGCCGCCGTAGACGTTTCTCCTCATCTCAGCCAACACCTTTTCGGCATCATCCGCATCGACTATGGCCACCAGTTTACCCTCATTGGCAACGTAGAGAGGATCGAAGCCGAGCATTTCACAGGCGGCCCTGACACTCGATTGTACAGGTATTCTCTCCTCCTCGATCACAATACCGACGTCGGACTGACCGGCCAGTTCGTTCAGGGTAGTAGCCAGTCCCCCCCGGGTCGGGTCGCGGAGGCAGCGGATGTTATGCGACGCCTCGAGCATTCCGGCCACCAGTTTGCTCAGAGGAGCGCAATCGCTCTCTACTGCCACTGAGAACTTCAATCCTTCACGCTGGCTAACGATGGCTATGCCGTGATCGCCGATGGTGCCGCTCAGTATAACCTTATCACCGACCCTGGCATTGGCTCCAGAGATATCGGTCCCCGGCGCTACTATCCCGATTCCTGAGGTGTTGACAAAGAGCCTGTCGGCCTGGCCGTGATGCACCACCTTTGTATCGCCGGCGATTATCTCGACCTCAGCTTCTTCGGCGGCCGCCTTCACCGACCCGACGATCCGCTCAAGTTCACTGACAGAGAAGCCCTCTTCTATTATCAGGGAGAGGCTCAGGTACAGCGGCCTGGCGCCGCTCATGGATAGATCATTGACCGTCCCGCAGACAGCCAGCCGGCCGATATCTCCCCCGGGGAAGAAGATCGGGTTAACCACGTAGCTATCGGTGGTAAAGGCGAGACGTCCGCTGGCGTCGAAAACAGCCGAGTCATCCAACTTGCTCAACATAATATTGGATAACGAGGGCAGCAGCTTCTTCTGCACCAGGTCGTGACTCAACCTGCCGCCGCTGCCGTGGGCTAGAAGAATGACATCATCCATGGATCGCTCCTCTTCTCACCTGTGAACGCCATCCTCACCCGGCACGAAGGAGAGAGGGATGGCCACCGTACTGGTAGTGGGCAGCACAGGCACCTTCGCTGGACACCATGCAGGGACCTACAGGCTTCTCGGGGGTGCAGCCCTTCCCGAAAAGCGGGCAATCGGGTGGCGTTGTTACACCCCGGAGCACTTCTCCGCAGCGGCATCCTGGTGGCTCTATCACCGGAGTGTTCCTGAGAGCTAGTTCAAGCGTATCGGCGAACACCACGTCGGCATCAAAGCGCTCATATTTCGGGTCTATGCTCAGGCCGCTCCCTGGCACGACGCCCATCCCCCGCCAGTCGGCACTGTCGATCCGAAACACCTCCTCCATCAACTGCAGCGCTTCGCTGTTGCCCTGGGGCTTGACTCCGCGGCCATAGGCGATTTCTACTTTCGGCTGACCGGATTCGATCTGCGCAACCAGCCTGCTTATAGCGAGCAGGATGTCTACGGGTTCGAAGCCTGAGACGACACAGGCAACCCCGTGATCCAACGGTATGAACTCATACGGGCGGGAGCCTATTATGACGCTGACGTGCCCCGGACAGATGATACCGTCCAGCTTCACCTCACCCAGATCAAGAAGCGCCTTCATCACCGGCGGAGTCAACTTCAGAGAACAGAGGACGTGGAAGTTCGATATCCCCTCCCGTTGCGCCTTCACTATCGATGCCGCTATGGTCGGTGCTGTGGTCTCAAAGCCGATGCCGCTGAAGACAACCGATTTCCCGGGATTGACCCGGGCCATCTCGATGGCATCCATAGTGGAGTAGACAACCCGTACGTCCGCCCCCTCTGCCTTGGCCCGCTGTAAGCTGGAATAGCTACCGGGCACCCTCATCATATCGCCAAAGGTGGTGAGGATGACCTCGGGCGATCGTGCCAGCGCAATGGCCCTGTCCAGATCGGAGGTCGCGGTCACACATACCGGGCAGCCCGGACCGGGTAGCAGTTCCACAGTCCTGGGAACCAGCTGACGGATACCGTGCCTCAGTATGGCGTGGGTGTGCCCACCGCAGAACTCCATCAGCCTGATCGGCTTCTTAGAGGAGACGGAGATCCTGTGGGCTAGTTTTGCCGCCAGTCGGCTGCTCTGGTACTCGTCAAGAAACTTCACTGAAGCCTGCTATCTCTTCCAGGAGCTTCAAGGTCTGCTCGGCTTCCTCTTCGTCCACAACCCCTATCGCATAACCGGTGTGAAGCAAAACGTAATCGCCGACCCTGGCCTTCGGAGTAAGGGCGATGCTCACTCTCCGCACCACACCGCCGAGCTCCACCTCGGCTTCATCACCCTCGATGGAAAGGATTCTCATAGGTATGGCCAGACACATAACTGACCGCATTTTAGCCCGAATCCGTCTCTAGGACAAGTTCCGAGCCGTGCTGGCGTTCTCTTTTCGCTGAGGCCGCCAAAGCTGAGGCAGACCACAAGATGGGGTCTCTGGATGGGGCCGATGTACTGTCCTTTCTACTGCAACGGGCGGGACAGAGGCGCTTCATGTGGAGAGATTGGCGATCACCGCCTGTCCCAGGGAGACCCCGCCATCGTTGCAGGGCACCTGCCTGTGGGTGAACACCTCGAAGCCGCTCTCCTCAAGCAGCGCAATCGCCTTTCTTAGCAGCAGCCGGTTCTGGAATACCCCTCCACTTAGCGCCACCCGGTTAAGCCCGGTATCCTCAGCTATCATCTGACACATCTCGCTAGCCATCTGCGCTACCGTATTGTGAAACCTGACCGATATGCCCGCACTGGAGCTACCCCTTCTCAGGTCCTCCACTACAGCTTCGATCAACTCCTTTGGTTTGATGATCCTCAACTCTCCATTCCTTACTATGCTGTAGGGATAGCTGTCAGTGACGGCGGTGTCTTCCTTGTACGCAGCCATCTCCAGCTCGATCGCAGCCTGCCCCTCGTAGTCTATCTCGTCCCTTATACCAATCAGGGCTGATACGGCATCGAACAGACGCCCCATGCTCGATGTGAGCGGTGAGTTCAGCCCCTTCTCTATCTGTCGCTTTATGACCTCCGCCTCTACATCGCTAACCCGTTCCATAAAGGGTAACCCTCTCAACGCATCTTCCCCCAGAAGGCTGATGGTGTAGCTCACGGCGGTGCGGTAGGGCCTCCTTATCGCTGCATCCCCTCCTGGCAGCGGGATGTACTCCAGGTGTCCCGATCTCGTGAAGCTCTTGCAGCCGGCGACCAAAAACTCTCCTCCCCAGATGTGTCCGTCGGCGCCCATCCCCGTGCCGTCGAAGGCGACACCGATCACCGGAGACTCGAGCCCGTTGTCCGTCATACAGCTGACGATATGCGCGTGATGATGCTGAACGGGAACGGGCCGCAGGCCCGATGCCGCCAGATCTCCGGCATACCTGGTGGTCAGATAGTCGGGGTGAAGATCGTGAGCAACAACCTCGGGCTCGATCCCGAACAACTTCTTGTACAGGGAAAGCGTGCTGGCGAAGTGCTCCATGGTTTCCATGTTCTTCATGTCGCCGATGTGTTGTGACAGGAAGGCATGGTGATCCCTGGTCAGGCAGAAAGTGCTGTGCACCTCGGCACCACAGCCGAGCACCTCCCTGGATTTGAACGGCAGAGTGACAGGATGTGGAGCATACCCGCGGGCCCGTCTGACCGGTAGGCTGTTGCCCCGTTCCACCATAGCCACGCTGTCATCATAGCGGGAGTAGATGTCACGATTGTGTATCAGGAAGTAGTCGGCGATGCTCTCCAGCCTTCTCAGCGCCTCATCATTGTCCCTGGCAATAGGCTCTTCACTCAGATTGCCGCTGGTCATAACCAGCGGCAGCCCGGTGTCTCTGAGCAGGATGTGGTGCAGCGGTGCATATGGCAGCATGACCCCGAGATGAGCGAGATTCGGAGCTATCTCTTGAGACAGCGTCGAACTGCTCTTCCATCGGAGAAGCACAATGGGGCTTTGAGGTGAAGCTAGCAGTCCCTCCTCCTCCGGTGAGACGTAGCAGTGCTTCTTTGCCTCCGCCATGTCGGCGACCATGACCGCAAAGGGCTTGAATCGTCGATTCTTCCTCTGCCTCAGATTTCTGACCGCCACATCATTACCGGCATCGCAGGCCAGAAGGAACCCGCCCAGGCCCCTGACAGCGATGATGCTCCCTTCTCTCAGAAGTTGACCGGCAGCCGCTATAGGGTCGGGACTCAACATCCTCCCCTCACGACTCGCAGCCTCAGTATCCGGCACAGCGACCGGCTTTCCCCGGTTATCAACCAGTTCAACAGACGGACCGCATTCGGGGCAGGCATTGGGCTGGGCATGAAAGCGGCGATCCATGGGATTGTCGTATTCTGCCTGGCACGCCGGGCACATCGTGAAGCGGCTCATAGTCGTAGTCGGACGATCGTATGGCATGTCCTCGATTATGGTGAAGCGTGGCCCGCAGTCTGTGCAGTTGGTGAAGGGATAGCGGTAGCGGCGATCCTCTGTGTTCAGCAGCTCGTGCCGGCAGGCATCACAGGTAGCGATGTCCGGAGAGATCAACTGGTGTTTCCCCTCACGAGTCTGGCTGTGCCGGATCTCGAAGCTGTCATAGCCAACAGGGGTGCCATAGTCGATAGTTACCCCATCGATATGCGCCAGAGGAGGCGCCTGCGTTCGTAGTTCCAGTTCGAACCGCTCAATGTCTCCCCCTTCTCCCTCTATCTCGATCCTGACGTCCTCCGACGTGTTGCAGACCCATCCCCTGAGGTTGTGCCTGGTGGCTGTTCTGTAAACGAACGGCCTGAATCCTACGCCCTGGACAACGCCACGGACGCTTATGCGAGCCAGTTTCGGAGACTGTCTTTTCGTCACTGCCATGTCGGGTGCTTCGCCGTGAACGCGGGAGAACGACCCTTCCGTAGAATGCCTGACATCACTCATCTACTGTCATTCCACGAGCATCCGCTATATTCTGGTACATCACGGGGCTTCCAGGCAAGTTCGCATTCGTGATTGCCAGGTCTTATGTTCGGAAATGATGTATACATGGCAGCGAAGGCGCACGGTAGTCTATAATACATCGCCTCGCTTCACCAAATGCACGAACTTGGAATAACCGAGAACATCATCAGTATCGCCCTGGACAAAGCCGGAGAGGCACAGGCCAGCAGGGTCATCCAGGTCAACCTTGTGATCGGCGAACTGTCAGGGATCGTGCCCGACTGCATTCAGTTCTACTTCGGCCTCCTCAGCAGGGATACCATCGCCGCAGAAGCTGTACTCCGGTTTGAGCGAATCCCCGCTCAACTGCGCTGTCGGACCTGCTCCACTGTCTTCCACCCCGCAGATGAGCATGCCATGTGGTCCTGTCCCGAATGCCGGGGGCAGAGCGTGGAGATACTCGGCGGACGGGAGTTCTATATCGAGAGCCTGGAGGTAGAGTGAGGAGGAACGGGTATAGCGCTTTCGCCGGTGTGGACTATCTGGTAGAATAGTTGCCCCTGGGGCTGTAGCTTAGTCGGGAGAGCGCCTGCTTTGCAAGCAGGAGGTCAGGGGTTCGAATCCCCTCAGCTCCACTTCAGGTAACTCAAGCCACCACACATCAGCTTCAGGCTTACCAGGCTGCTCAGTTCTGGCCTTCTTCGTCTCTCAGAGAGAAGATCGGTAACCGTTCTACTTCGATCAGAGAGTTCTGCAGTCAGCATTGCTAACCCTTGCGGATTTTTACACGGCCATGCTCGACGACGGCCAGTCTGCCGCTCAGGTGGTTAACGACATCGGTGTGGACGAGGGAGCTTTCTAAGAAGAACACAAGTCTTCATCAACGAGGAAGCGCATCGCTCATTCTTAGCTTACCGGCAATGGGTGAAACTCATCGGCTTCGACTAAGTCGGCAGCATAGGCAAGGGCAGCAGCGACGTCTTTCCTGGTTATCTCGTATTCGCGCATGACTGCTTCCTCGGTCATCCCTCCGGCAAGTTCAGCGATGATACGTGCGACGGGTACTCGCGTTCCGCGAATAATGGGCTTACCATGCTGGATTCTGGGGTCAATAGTGATGCGCTCGATCGTGTCCATTTCTTCACCTCGCGTTGATTGCGTCTACCATATTATAGACTCGCAGCAGCATCTGCTCAAGCTCTTTGGGGAATCGCCATCTGTTGAATGAGTGGAATAGGGCTCTTCTTCGCAAACAGAAGTCCACGAACTGTCCAGCCTTCCCAACCACTCACAGGTCGGCGAACACCTGGGGGGCGATCTCTCTCACTATCCGCCGGATGTCCTCTGCGGCTGCGTGATCATGTCCGCCCGTCATCACGATCCAGGACACGGTTAGTAACGAGAACGTGACCACGTACCACGAGGATGATACTGAACGGAGTACCTCGGTCGAAACCGGGGATAGCACCGAGCCAGTAGAACCCGAGGCCAGGCCCAAGCGCAGCAGACGCCGTAAGAGGGAGCCAGTAGCCGTAGCATAGAGCCAGAGCATAGACTGAACGCTTGACCGCACAACGAAAAGGCAGAGCAGCCTGTATAGGGCTTGCTCTGCCTCTTTTCGTGTACGCTTCCTGCCGACGGCTGAACAGATGCCTTCAGCTGTCCCCGGCTCAAACACTCGGGTGACTCCGTAGTTCTACGAGGAGACACATTGCTTGCCTCCGCCTCTTCGCACATACAGCCAGGATCACTGGTCCAGGCACACGTTGTCGACAAATAGTTCTTGGCCGCCGATGGCGAATGAGTTGATCGTCCCGGACAGGAAGAGCATTCCCTGGTAGCAGCTGTGAGGGACGTCGACGAAAACCGCGACAGAGACCTCGACACCACCGATCGTCTCTCCGTCGATCTCCCGGAAGTCGCAGAAGTTCCTGAAGTGCCCGTTGACCTCGATGTTGAGGTTACCACCCCAGTCACCGAAAAGGAGTGACAGGCAATCCCATGGGCCACCGTGGAACCTCAGGTTGACGTTGTTGGCCTCGATGTCCTTACCCGAGCCGCCCGCACTCTGATCGCCACTAACTCGGGCGAAACCGTCGTCAACCCAGGTCTCGTCGGTATCGTCCAACTGGAACCCCTCGACATCGATTTGCACGCCCGAGGCCCAAAACTGGTTTCCGACCGAATAATCTGTATTGAGCACCAGATCCTCAAAATCTACACAGAACGCTGGAACACAACCTCCCATGCACAGGCACGCGTTGTCGATCCACAGCTCCCCGCCGCCAATGGCGAAATGGTTGATCGTCCCGGACAGGACGAGCATTCCCTGGTAGTAGCGGTGAGGGACGTCGACGAAAACCACGACAGAGACCTCGACACCACCGATCGTCTCTCCGTCGATCTCCCGGAAGTCGGAGAAGTTCCTCAACTGGCCGTTGACCTCGATGTTGAGGTTACCACCAGAGTGACCGAAAAGGAGTGACAGGCAATCCCATGGGCCACCGTGGAACCACAAGTTGACGTTGGCGACCTGTATGTCCTGACCCGAGCCGCCCGCATTCTGATCGCCACTAACTCGGGCGAAACCGTCGTAAACCCAGGTCTCGTCGGGATCGTCCAACTGGAACCCTTCGACATCGATTTGCACGCAGGATGCGATAAACGCGAATCCGACCGAATAATCTGTATTGAGCACCAGATCCTCGAAATCGATGCAGATCTCAGAAGCAAGATCGCATTCAGCGAAATTGGCAGTCACCGTTACATCCTGAGCGGGCATGGTCAACTGAGTAGTCGACGAATCGGCGTCGGCGAAGGAACCGGCCTGTGCCGTCCAGTTGACGAATTTGTGCCCATAGTACGACACTGCCTCTATGGTGACCTGTGCGCCTGCCACGTATCTGGTCTGGCCCGTTACGTCGGTCGCACTGCCACCGGTGGGCGGATTGGCTGTCATCGTGACGGCATAGGTGACGACGAAGTTGGCAGTCACTGTTACATTCTCTTCGGGCATGGTGAACTGAGTACTCGCCGAGTTGGCGTCCACAAAGGAACCGGCCGGTGCCGTCCAGTTGACAAACCGGTAGCCTTCAGCGGCTACTGCCTGTATGGTGACCTGGCTGCCTGCCGTGTACATGGTCTGGCCTGTCACAGCAGTCGCATTGCCACCGACGGACGGATTGGCTACGATAACGAGGCTATAAAGGTCGCCACAGGCCACAACCAGTAGTGACACAACGGCCACTGCCACCATAATCACACCGGCTCTTGCCATGTAGCTGTATCTTCTCGATTTTGGTATTCTCTTCATGGTTCATCTCCTTTCTGATAGTATTCTGCGATAATCCGGCCATTCTGAGCTATTCAGTCCATAGTCTCTGTCTCCTTCTTCCTCATTCGCACCGCCCCAGCAGGATTTGAGGCATTGCTAACCGCCCACGACCGACCGAGTTCTGCTCACCGGCAGGGCGCTCCGCGGGCAGATGTAAGCGCTCTATCGGGTCGGTTTGCCCCATCCACCTGCGGATCCTTTGCCAGAACCGGAACTGGTTGCTATAATACGCGCGGTGGTGGTTGACCGACCATCGCCAAAAACAGAGAAGAGACCTGTTCACGCAGGTCTCTTCTTATTCTAGTTCACGTACCATGTCCCCCCACCGTAAGGCGCGTGGCCCCGCTCAGCCACGCGGAATGTCAATGGGGGAGGTCCGTGAATGTTTGCGCAACTGTGAATGGATGGGGCTGTAGCTCCGCCTCGGTCCGGCAACCGCTTCCGGTCCACCCGAAGCCACGCTAGACTGTGTATAGCGGCCACTGCATAAGCCACCCGCCCAGTACACCCTGTACTGTGATATAATTATGCAGGATTTTCGCCACTATGTCAATACCCCTTCCTGTCGGATATGACAGACTGTTGAAGGGATATGAACCGGTAACACAAGGTGAACCCGTGAGACCTCGATAGTGGGGCTGCCGCTCACAGGTCGGCGAACACCTGCGGGGCGATCTCCCTGACTATTCGCAGGACTTCCTCTGCGACTGCCCGGAATTCGGGAAGAGCCCGCTTCGATGTACGCAACTTGATGATGTGGCGGATCTCGCGGAAGTTCCAGGTGCAGATGATCTGCGTCTCACAGGCGTTGGGAAGAACATAGCGGGCTATCTCGGCCTTGATCCCCTTGTCCAGGAGGTCGTCATATGCCTGCCACGAAGCGGTCATCGCCTCCCGGTATAGCTGATGAGCGGACTCGTTATCCTTTACCTCCGGCGGCTCGATGTACCGCGGGTCACTTTCCTTGACATAACGCTGGCTCCTCTGGCTGTAACTAGCCAGTCTGTGGCGCACGAGTTCATGGGTCAGAACCCGGCTGGCACGTATGTAGAATGTGGCGCAGGCATGCTCAACCATCGACTCATGCCCGATCTCCAGCCACTTCTGAATACGGTCGGGGGTCGAGCCCGTCTTGTCCTGTGTGTCCCAGCATAGCCTGCCGGCGGTCTCGATGAGCTTCTCGGCATCAGGAGTGACCGCGAGCAGCCTGACTTCTATGTCGTATTTGTCCGTCATCGCCCGTACACCGCAGACAAAGGCAACTGGCGTCCCTGGAGGGATTCGAACCCCCGACCCGCTGCTTAGAAGGCAGCCGCTCTATCCACTGAGCTACAGGGACGACGGCGTCAAGTATAACATGATGGGCGATCAATTATGCGAATAGAATGTGTTAGTCTTTCGTCGCGACCGCGCCGGCGTCCGACTTCCTGTCTCCGTCGCCCCTTGAGTCGGTTACATAGAAGCCCGGCCCCTTGAACAGAATCGGGACAGGGCAGAAGATGCGACGGGAGACACCCTTGCACTTCGGGCAATCGGCTAACGGTTGATCATGGAAGCTCTGTCTCAACTCGAATTGCGTCTGGCAATCCAGACACCTGTATTGGTAAGTAGGCATTCGCGCGCTCCTTCACTCCGATAATGGTGTTGTCTTCTCCTCCGAACTCTCTTCCTCCGGTGCCTGTTCTTCAGAGGCCTGCTCCTCGGCTAACTGCTGCTCTGTATCCTCTGGAACGGGCAGGCTCAAGTCGGGCACCTGCTCGTCCGTCGCCTCTACCTCCGGGGCCTGCGCTTGCGACATCTGGCCCTGTAGCACTGGCATCTCCTCCCTGCTCTCTCTCACGACAAACTCACCGTCCAGGTTGACACTCCCTATCTCGAACGATGGCCGGTGTGCCTGTAGCACATGCTCATCCCAGCAGTATGCGTGCACGAAGGCTCCGCATGAACACTTGAAGGCCACCCTGTCAAAGAGCAGGGGGTTTCCGCATACGGCACAGTTCATCAACACCTCCTGTAGTTGGCACTCTTTGTATCGAACTGCTAATTATAGCGTGAAGCAGGGATTTCATCAAGCCTGCCGGGTGAGGCCCTCTAGTTCAGATTCCGTAGCCGGGGAACGAAGGCCAGGGTCAGGATCGACAGGAAGACCAGTATCGTGGCGAAGCCACCGATGACCCACTGCACCGGTATCACCTCCGATAGCAGAGCGGCACCAAATCCGCCGAAACCTATCAGTCCCACCTCCATCATGAATATGCTCATCACCCTTGCGCGGTATTCGTCGAGCGAGTAATCCTGGAGGATGGTTATTGTCACCGCTATCAACCCGGTCTGTCCCAGTCCGGCCAGTACGAGCAAAGCAAGCGAGAGATACCAGGAGGAAGAGAAGGCGAACCCTATCAGCGCCAGGGCAAAACCCATCGCGCTGACTATCAGCATGAGGCCGCGCCTCCTATCGGGCAGTGAGGCAAGGATCAGCGATCCGGCGATGGCACCGATACCGATGGACATCATCATCATGGCAAGTCCACCTGCCCCAACCTCGAGTACGTCTGCGGCGATAATCGGTACAAGCGTCCAGTATGGCGTGGCGAGGACGATGGCGATGAGACCATAGACCAGTATGAGGAGGATGGTAGTATCGTTCCGAACATAGTCGATGCCTTCCCTGATCTCCGATATAGCGCCCTGGCCGCCCAGGCCAGTCGGTTTGGTGCGTGGCAGGAAGGGGATAACGAGGGACGATGCAAGGTAGAGACCGGTTATCACATAATAGGCGGTGGTGACCTCGAACGATTCGATGACGAAGCCCGCCAGCGCAGGTCCCAGAACTCTCATGCCGTTCATGGCCAGGGTGTTGAGAGAGACGGCATTGAGAAGCTGTTGGCCGCCTACGATCTCGTAGACCATTACCTGGCGGGAAGGCATCATGAGAGATGAGACAGTTCCCTGGCAGGCAGCAGCCACTATCAGGATCCACCAAGAGCCGGCACGCTCGCCACTCAAGTAGCCTGTGGCGAGGGCAATGGCAATGCTCACGGAGATGAAAGCCGACAGCATCTGGCCCACGAAGAGGACGCGGTTCTTCGGTATACGGTTGGCAATCACCCCGCCGAATAACGAGAAGAAGAGCATCGGCCCGGCCACGGCCAGTGATTTCAGACCTAATATCGTGGGAGACTTGGTGAGTTCGTAGATGAGCCAGTTCCTGGCCATCATCTCCATGTTCATGCCGGCTGTGTAGCCGAGCATGTTGCCGAAGAACAACCGGTAGGCGGGGTTCTTGAGAGAGTCGAATGTCCGCAGGTTACGCAGAGACAACCCCTGTCTCCCGGCACCCGCGGCGTTAGCGGCGTTCCCATTGAGGTCTCTGTTGCTGCTCTTGTCGCCGTTCTCCGATCCGTCCATATCTGTATGCCAGGGCGTATTTGCCCAGCGTTGCAGGAAACACAGAGTGAGGCTGTGCTCCGGAGAGGGCGGGCCTACTCCAGGACCTCTCGGACCGCGATGTGTCTCGTGCTTGAGCCGGGCAAGCCGATAACGGAAGCTTGCTCGCCAGAATGCCGGTGCATAGTCTACCATCTTCTGCGACATCTGGCACGCGGCGTCAGGTGACCATGCTGTCGGGAGCGGGACTGTTTGACAATATGTTCGCTCAAGCGCTACTATGGACTCGCCCTTGATGGATATCAAACGTGGATTGCCCGAGGTCTGCACATCTCATCACCGAGCGATAAGGATCGAGTTAGAGACCGTCATTGACAGCAGCCCTCCGGTGCTCAGCAGCATGCTGAGATACCACATGGGATGGCAGGACGAGCACGGCTGTAACTGCAGTGGAGGATCCGGCAAGCTCATCCGCCCCAGCCTCTGTCTTCTTAGCTGCCGGGCGGCAGGCGGTGACACGTCACAGGCAATGCCCGCCGCGGCAGCCGTTGAACTCGTCCACAATTTCTCTCTGATCCACGATGATATTGAAGACGGCAGTCAAGAGCGGCATCATAGACCGGCCCTATGGACATTGTGGGGCACGCCCCAGGCCATAAACGCCGGTGATGCCATGTTCGCCCTGGCCTACCTTGCGCTGCTCAGGTTGAGTGACCGCGGGATCGCCCATGATAACGTCGCCAGATCGGCTGAGATGCTGAGCCAGGCCTGCCTGGAGCTCTGTGAAGGGCAGTGCCTGGACATCGGATTCGAGGCCCGTCTGGACACTACCGTCGAAGACTATCTGGACATGGCCGGCAAGAAGACGGCGGCCCTGCTGGCCGCATCGACCTCCCTGGGGGCTTATCTAGGGGGAGGTGATGAGTTGATGGTCGACTCGTTTCACCTGTTCGGACGGGAACTGGGCATGGCCTTTCAGATTCGTGACGACATAATCGGAATATGGGGGACGGAGGACAACACCGGGAAGCCGGCCGCCGACATCCCGAACAAGAAGAAGACGCTGCCCGTGGTCTACGGACTGCAGCATGGCGCAAATGTGCAGAGGGAGAGGCTGGAGAAGCTCTACCGCCAGGGGTTCATCGACGGCTCGGACACAGATGAGGTGAGGACGATTCTCGAGGCTTCAGGCGCCATGGACTACGCAGAGAACCTGGCCGAGCAGCATCACTACCGAGCACTCGCAGCACTCGGTGCTTGCGGACTAGACTCATCATGTATAGCGCCGCTCGAGGCGCTTGCCCGTTTCCTGCTGAGGCGCGATTTCTAGGAGGCAGAATGGCGAAAAGCACGGTCGAGGACATAGAGGTCAAGGGCAAGAGAACGCTGCTGCGGGTCGACTTCAATGTTCCGCTTGACAAAGACACCGGCGCGATCACCGACGACAGCCGGATTCGCGCCGCCCTTCCCACCATCACATACCTGATGGAACATGGAGCCAGGGTGATATTGTGCTCTCACCTGGGACGACCCAAGGGCAAGGTAGTTGAGGACCTGCGCATGGCCCCGATCGCCAGCAGGTTGTCAGAGCTTATAGGCCTGCCCGTCGGTACGACCGGTGACTGCATAGGTGAGGAAGTGGACAAGAAAGCCCGGGAACTCGAGGATGGCGAGATCCTGATGCTCGAGAATCTCCGCTTCCATCCCGAGGAGGAAGCGAATGATGCCGACTTCGCAAAGAAGCTGGCAGAACTGGCCGACCTCTACGTCAATGATGCTTTCGGCACTGCCCATAGAGCACACGCCTCCACCGTGGGAGTGGCCCGACATCTGCCTGCGGTGGCCGGCTTCCTCATGGCAAGAGAGCTTGAGGTGATGGGACGGCTCCTGCACGAGCCGGAGAGGCCTTTTGCCTGCCTGATGGGCGGCGCCAAGGTGAGCGACAAGATAGGGCTCCTGCAGAGCATGTTGACCAGGGTCGATATGGTGCTCATCGGCGGCGGCATGGCAGCCACGTTCTTGAAGGCGCAGGGGTACGAGGTCGGGCGCTCTCTGGTCGAAGAAGACAGGTTGAGCCTGGCCGGCGAGTTGCTGCGGAAAGCCGAGGCACAGCAGGTAGCGATCTGGCTGCCGATCGATGCAGTGGTAGCGGAGGAGATCAAGGCCGGGGCGCCAACCAGAGTGGTGCCGATCACAGGCGTGCCCTCCCACGGGCAGATCGTCGATATTGGCCCCGACTCTGTTGAACTATTCCAGAGTAAGCTAGCAGGATGCCGAACAGTTATGTGGAACGGCCCGATGGGGATCAATGAGATACCCGAGTTCGCGCGCGGAACCAGGTCCCTGGTGAGCTTTCTCGCGGCTACGGAAGCGACTACCGTGATAGGCGGTGGCTCGTCCGCCGAGGTAGTGCACGATATGGGTCTTACCGACAGGATGACCCACGTCTCCACCGGGGGCGGCGCAAGCCTCAGATTCCTGGAGGGAGCCGTTCTGCCGGGAGTCGATGTGCTGCTGGATAAAGAATAGATGATAGGAGGCCCCAAATGAGAACGCCCTTTGTTGCCGGCAACTGGAAGATGAACACGACGGTCGGTGAGGCCGAGGAACTGGTCGTCAATATGCGCGACAGACTGGACGCGATAGAGGGAGTGGACAGGGTTCTCTGTCCGCCGTTCATATCCCTGGCCCCCCTGCACAGGATTTTGCAGGGCTCTTCCATCAGACTGTGCGCTCAGAACATGCACTTCGAGACGAAGGGGGCCTACACAGGAGAGATCTCCCCGCTGATGCTGGGAGAGTTGTGCGAGTTCGTCATCCTGGGCCACTCCGAGAGGAGGATGTACTTCGGGGAAACCGACGAGGTGGTCAACAGAAAGGTGAAGGCCGCCCTGGCAGGCACGCTCACGCCGATACTGTGCATCGGAGAGAAGCTTGAGGAGAACGAAGCCGGCAGGACCGGAGAGGTGCTCAAGAGGCAGTTGACGAATGCTCTCGAAGGCATAGAGGCCACGGATGAGAGCCGCGATTCCGGGAGGGGAGGCGCGGCAGCGGAGGATCTGGTGGTCGCCTACGAACCTATCTGGGCCATCGGCACGGGCAAGGCAGCAACCGGCGAGCAGGCCGCAGCTACGATTGGATCTGTCCGGGGGGTCCTGGCCGGACTGTGGGGTGAAGGCACTGCTCAGAGAGTGCGAATTCTCTACGGCGGCAGTGTTACAGGCGCGAATATCGAGGAGTTCGTATCTCATCCGGACATCGATGGCGCACTGGTCGGCGGAGCCAGCCTCAAGGCAGAGGACTTCCTTGCCATCGTCGGTCAGACTGCGAAGATCAGATAGATCATGACATCAAGCCACTCGAGACTGGTCGCCATCGTGGGGCCGACGGCCGTGGGGAAGAGCGACCTTGCTATGCGCCTGGCAGAGTTGATCCCCGCCGAGATAATCAGCGCCGATAGCCGCCAGGTCTACCGATACATGGATATCGGCACCGGCAAGCCCACCATGTCCGAGCGGGAATCGGTGCCTCACCACGTCATCGATGTGGTCGATCCCGACGGGGATTTCAGCCTTGCCATGTACCATGAACTGGCGCTCAAAGCCATCGAGGAAGCTCGGCTGAGGGGCAATGTTCCTTTGCTGGTAGGCGGCAGCGGGCTCTATGTGTGGTCCTTGCTAGAGGGATGGCGGATCCCTCGGGTGACTCCCGACCGGGAGCAGAGACGCATTCTGGAGGCCAGGGCCGAGAGCGAAGGCAGTCAGAGCCTCTATCAGGAACTGCAGGGCATCGACCCGGTGGCGGCGGAGAAGATTGGCCCGCGCAACGCCCGCCGCATAATCAGGGCTCTTGAGATCTATCATGCCACAGGACAGCCTCCTTCTCAGCAGCGGCGAAAAGGAAGTCCGGAGATCCCCACATTGGTCATCGGACTAACCAGCGAGAGGCAGGATCTCTATCGGACGATCGACCGTCGTGTCGATCAAATGATAGCGGCGGGACTGGTCGATGAGGTTGAAGCCCTGCTTGAGAGAGGCTATGATGCCTCGCTGCCTTCTATGTCGGGTATAGGTTACAGGCAGATTGTCCGGTTCTTGCAGGGCGAGATGACTCTGGTGGAGGCCAGTGATAAGATGAAGGTCGAGACCCACAGACTGGCCCGACATCAGTACGCATGGTTCCGGCTCGCCGACGAGAGGATAAGGTGGCTTGATACGGGTGACGGGGAAGAAGAAGCTATCGCCACCATAGTGAGTAGGGCGCAGGACATGATAGAGGGATTTCTGACCAAATCCTCTGTGGGCTATCCAGAACAGTGGAGAACTTGACATAATATAGTCGGGAGTCTATCATCAGTTTCAGGAGCAGACGATCAAGCACAAGACATACGCTACGGAAGTCAAGGCGGAACAGGTAGTCCTGGTAGGTGTGGCAAGCAGAGCCCCCGAACGCGGATGGTCCGCTGCGGATTCTCTTGAAGAACTGGCGCACCTGGCCCGTACCGCCGGCGCCAGTGTAGTGGGCCGGTTAACTCAGAGGCTGGATGCGCCTTCACCCACACACTACATCGGCAAGGGGAAGATCCGGGAACTGATCGACCTCAAGGAGGAGACCCCGTACGAAACCGCTATCTTCGACGACGAGCTTGCGCCCAGGCAACAGAGAAACCTGGAGGATGCACTGGGAGTCAGGGTTATCGACCGTAGCGCGCTCATTCTGGACATATTCGCCCGGAGGGCGCGCACAAGCGAGGGCAAACTGCAGGTTGAGCTGGCCCAGCACCAGTACCTGCTGCCCCGGCTGGTCGGCCAGTGGAAGCATCTGGAGCGACTGGGTGGTGGTATCGGGACGAGAGGTCCGGGAGAGGCTCAGCTGGAGACCGACCGCCGGCTTATCAGCAAGCGGATCAGCCTGCTGAAAGGAAAGCTGGAGAGCGTAAGGAAACACCGTTCCCTTTACAGACAGCGGCGCAAGGACGAGGGCATACCGATCGTTGCACTGGTGGGCTACACCAATGCCGGCAAGAGCACCCTGTTCAACTCTCTAAGCAAGGCCGGTGTGGATGCGGAGGACAAGCTCTTTGCCACCCTTGACCCTGTCACCCGGCGTGTGGTCTTGCCCAATGGTGAGCAGATCCTGATCACCGATACCGTCGGGTTCATCCATAAGCTGCCGCCATCGCTGATAGCGGCGTTTCGGGCTACGCTCGAAGAACTGGACGAGGCGGACCTTCTGCTGCATATAGTTGACATAACACATGCCAATGCCGGCCATCAATGCCTGACGGTGGAAGGGATACTCAGGGACCTCAAACTGGAGAGCAAACCAAGGCTTACGGTGTTCAACAAGATAGACCTGGCCCTGGGCAGCAAGGCGGAGTCCGAGTCTCTGGATATGATCCCGGGACTGGAGGAAGTCGTGCTTCCCAGCGAGGGCATTGTGCTCATATCTGCAGCAAGGGGATGGGGTATGGAGAAGCTGATGGACAAGATAGCAGGTAGTCTCAAGGCGGCACACTAGACAGGCTCAACCGATTCGACTAGTTTCGCTCGCCGAATATGCCGGTGCCGATCCTCACAATGTTGGCTCCCTCTTCTACAGCTACCCTGTACGAGTCGGTCATGCCCATGGACAGGTATCTCATCTCAACGTTGGGCAGGTACAGGCTCTTGATCATGTCGTATATCCTTCTTGTCTCCGCGAAGAACGGCCTGGAGTCCTCGCGATCTGCTGAATAGGGGCCCATGGTCATAAGACCCATCACCCTGACATTCCCCAGATCGACTGTTTGCCGTATCAGCGGTTCAACATCCTCCGGCAACACCCCGGATTTCTGGGCCTCTCTGCCGCTGTTTACCTCGATCAATACCGGCATAGTCTTGCCTATCAGGGCACACTTCCTGTCGATCTCACTGGCTATCGCGAAAGAATCGACCGTCTCTATCATGTCGAAGATCTGCAGTACGTTTCTCCTGACGGTGTGCTTCTGGAGAGTGCCGATAAAATGCCATCTTGCGCGGCTTCCCACCAGTTGATAAGCCTCCCTGGCTTCGCGGACGTAGTTCTCCCCAACCACGGTTATGCCGGCCTCGACCGCTTCCAGCACCTCCTCGGGATGTCTGCCCTTCGCGGCAGCTACGAGCTGAACCCCTTGGGGCAGTTCACTGAGCAGCTGAGCAACGTTGTCACTGATCACATCATGAGCCACACCATGATTGTAGTCGATTCAGCAGGCCGCTTCAACGATAGGGTTAGCCCGCCAGTTTTGGCCATCGGGCATTGCAGCTGTGTTTTCGGAGGCCCGATTGCCCGCAAGGAAAGCGAGAGACATTGTCATCCGACCAGCCACGCTGTGGATCGAGCATTCTATGGCGGCACAACGGAATCCGGAAAAGGGTTGACAGACAGGGAGTTCAGTTGTATGATGGGATTGAGTATAATATTCCTTACACTCAGTTACGCTATGCAAGGAGGTATTACCCATGCTGCCTAACATCGATGATTTCCTGCTCAATCTGCAGGCCAGCAAGTATTCGGCGGAGACAGTATACAACTATGAGCGGGACCTGAACGTCTTCGCTGCTTTCCTTGAGGAGAGCGGCATCGAGTTTGCCGGGATCGACAAGCGCACTATCACCTACTACAAGGCATATCTGACTTCCCGCGATCGCAGGACGGCTAGATTTCAGAGGAAGGGAGAAAGGCAACTGGATTCCAGCTCCATAAACCGCATGCTGTCCGCCCTCCGGGCCTACCTCCGATACCTGATTGATACGGACTATCCCTGTCCCCTTCCGCCCGAGGCAGTGAAGCTAACCAAGGCAGGCAAGAAACACCCCCAGGTCGCAGAGCTGGGGGACCTGATCAGGCTGATCGAGGCACCGGGTTCGCTGGAGTCCAATGCCACGACCGCCCTGAGGAACCGGGCCATGCTCGAAGTGTTGTTTGCCACCGGGATGCGAATCTCTGAACTCTGCGGTCTGGACCGCAGTCAGATCGATGATTCGGGACGGATATTCATAACGGGTAAGGGAAGGAAACAACGGTTCGTCTACCTTACTCCCCGGGCAAAACAGCATCTTGATGCATATACGGCCACCCGTCAGGATAACTGCCCGGCCCTCTTCATTCCATATGCGGGCAGAAACGTATCCAACCCCAGGAGAAGGATCTCTACCAACTACCTGCAGGACAGGATCAAGAGGTATCGCGAGAAGTTGAAGATAAACGTCCCGACCTCAGCGCATTCACTGAGGCACGGCTTCGCCACCTATCTGGCTGAAAAAGGCGCCAATCCGGCCGCCCTACAGATCCTGTTGGGCCACGAGTCCCTGGATACCACCACCCGCTATGTCCATGCCTCAGACAGGTATGCCGAGGAGACTCACCAGAAGTATCATCCCCTGCACAGATCGGACTGAAAGCGCAGCATCGGGAAGGCGAAGCCTTATGTCAACTAAGCCCCCAGTATTCTGTCCACTTCCTCGCTGTCGGTCTCCATTACGTAGGGGATATCACTGACCCGGGAGGCTTCCTCCGTCAGGGCTGCTATATCGTCCCTGGATATGTAATCAAGGGTAAACTTGCGGGATCCGGCCATTATCTGGCGCAGGCCCTGGGCAATTCTTTCCATGTAAGTGTAGAAACCCAGCGCACCTGTGGGAACTCTCTCGAAATCATCGCCGAGTTTTCGCTTCAGCTCGGAGGCAGTGATGAAGACCTGCTCCGGCTCAGTGCCGAATCGCTCGATGTATACCGGCACCTGTCTCTCTGCCATCCGTCTGCCGATGGTCTTACCTACCATGGCCGCCGCCATTGGAGATCTGGACATGCTGATGAACTTGACATATGGTGCTCCCAGCGCCAGCCCCTTGAATATCTGGTCCTCGAAGACAAACCCGCCGGCCAGGCCGATATCCGGTACGTACTCCCCTTTGGCGGCAAGCCTGTGCGCGTATTTATAAGCCATCGACCACAGGTTCACGCCCGGAATGCCCCATTCGTTCATCATCCTCAACGGACTCATCCCCGTTCCCCCTCCCGCGCTGTCCACCGTTAGAAAGTCGATCCCGGCCCTGGAGCAGAACTTGAGCGCCCTTGCCAGATCGGCCGGTCTGAATGCTCCGGTCTTGAGAGAGATGTACCTGGCTCCCCTCTCCCGCAACTCCTCTACCCTGGCCAGGAACGGTTCTTCATCGATCATGCCCACCCGGGAATGCCGCTCGAACTCCTTGAACCTTCCCTCTTTGAATGCCTCCGCTACCCCTGGATGGTCCGGATCGGGGATCAACACGTACCCTCTGTCCTTAAGCATTCGTGCCTTGTCCAGGTTCCCGATCTTCACCTCGCCCCCGATGTCCTTGGCCCCCTGGCCCCACTTGAGCTCGATGGCTTCGACCCCCAGCTGTGATATGGCGTATCTGTCAACGTTGAGCCTGGTGTCCTCGATGTTGGTCTGCAGAATAACTATTCCGTATCCATCTTGCTGCCAGTCCTGATATAGCTTCACCCGGAGGTCGAGTTCCGGTGAGTTGATCACCTCGCCGTCGGCTATTCTGGCGTCCGGATCCATCCCGACGATGTTCTCTCCGATCGAAAGCGGCACCCCGGAAAGGGCCGCTCCTATGGCGAACCCCTCCCAGTTGTTCTTGGCAATCGCGGTTGACCCCATCGCGCCCGTCACTATAGGGAGCTTGATTTTGATGCTGCGGTCTCTCCCCATTCTGCGCTCAAGATCAACGTTGGCGAATACTGCCTTATCCGAGTCCTCTTCGATACCCTTGGCTCCTACAACGGTACCCAAAATGGTGAAGTGCGAAAGGTCTACCGGGTAGTCCTTCTCCGAGGCAGTCGTGATGACACCGAAGGGTTGCGGGTATATTGCCTCCGCTCCCCTGTAGGCCGACTTCCCTATCTCGCACATTCCGATACAGCCGTCTATACAGGTGGCACACATACCACTGATCGGGTTAATCGAGCCCTCAGTTCTATTCTTAGTCAGTGTCGCGGCAGATGCATTTATTCTTGACAGAACCATTGTCTCTTCTCCTTTTTGATGCTTATCATCAGCTCTAAGGCCATCTCGTTACTTCACTTAGCCTGTTCCGGCTTCTCGGTCACACACGTACCGCAATCGCCCGCAGCCCCCATGTAACACATGAGATCTGGATATGAGTCGAGGCACGTCGGCTGGGGACAGAGGCAGCTCCCGCAGACAACCCCCGGCGCCTCTGTACCCTGACATCGGAGCTGGCATGCAGGACAGACATACATGCAGGCCCCGCAGCGGAGACACTCTTCCGACTTGCGATCGAATGGTGTGGTTATCTTGAGATCTCCGCCTCTGTTGACAAAACCTATCGCTTTGGCACCCATCTGCTCGGCGCAGATCCTGACGCAGAGTCCACAGTACACGCAGGGTTCATCCTCAACCTTGAACCTCACCTTCTGGACGCCGAACCTCGATGCCAGGTCCTGAATGGTCTTGGAACTGGGGCAGCTTGCCAGCAGGAGTTCAACCAGGACCTTCCTGGCTTCTATCACCCTCTTAGAATTGGTCCTGACAATGAGACCCTCGGTAACCGGGTAGGTGCAGGAGGTCACCATTCTCGAGTTCGTCCCTTCTCCTATCTCCACGATGCACAATCGGCAGCCCCCCCACGGGGACAGCCCTTCGCGATAGCAGAAGGTAGGTATCTCCAATCCGTAGAACCTGGCCGTCTCAAGTATGGTCCACCACTCCTCGGCCCGGACATCCAGTCCGTCGATCCTAAGCGTTACCATGTTACTTCCTGTGTCTCCACTATGCATTACTCCTCAGCTCTCCTCCAGATCACACATCAGACACCTGTTTGCCTCTTCAACCGCCCGCGCTTCATCGAAACCAAGCTCTGCTTGGGCAAATCCCTCAAACCTCTTGGCCAGGGGTAACATGTCTACCGGCGGGCGGTAGCGTTCTCCTTCTTCGACGATGACGGGCCTTTCCTCTTCCGGCGGCGCCAGTTGTTCATCTATCTCACCATCACCGCCCAGGTATCTGTCAATGGACACGGCTGCCTTTCGTCCAGCGGCGATCGCCTCTACCACCGACGCCGGCCCCGTGACCGCATCTCCTCCCGCATACACTCCCTCTCTGGATGTGGCCAGTGTATCTGGGTCAACCAGGATACCTCCCCCGGTGCCCAGGGACAGGGCATATCCATCGGGAACCTCAGGACGCTCTCCAATGGCAGCTATCACCGTATCAAAATCCTCGGTGAACTCGCTGCCTTCTACTGGCACCGGCCTTGCCCTTCCACTGGCATCTATACCCCCCAGTTTCATCCATGTACACTGTACCTGTAACCTGCCGTTAACCCCAGTGATTCCCACCGGCGCCGCCAGGTAGAGTATCCTCACTCCCTCACGGAGTGCTTCTTCCACTTCCTCTTCGCTGGCGGGCATCTCGGCCCGCGTTCGACGGTAGATCACAGTCACTTCGTTCGCACCCAGCCGCCGTGCTGTACGTGCAGCGTCCATCGCCACATTGCCTCCACCTACTACTGCTACCCTCTTCCCTACCTTCACGCTTCGGCCCAGATTGACGTCCATGAGAAACTCGACGCCATGTAGCACGGAGGCACCCGTCTCGCCGCTTATCCCCATATCCGTTGCGCGACTGGCGCCTGTGCCCACGAACACGGCGTCGTATCCCTGTGCCGACAAATCGTCCAGCGACCGGACTTCGCTACTCGTCCTTATCTCCACCCCTACCCTGGTAATCTCGTTGATCTCTCTCTGGAGCACCTCCCGGGGTAGCCGGTATTCCGGAATACCCAGTCGCATCATCCCGCCAACCACTGGTGAAGCCTCAAACACAGTGACCTCATGACCCAGCTTTGCCAGGTAATAGGCCGCGGTCAGTCCTGCCGGACCTGAGCCAACAACCGCCACCTTCTTGCCGGATGGTGGCAAGACCCTTGAGTTTGCTCTCCACAACCCGTTGTCATTGTCGGCAGCAGACCGCTTCAGAAGTCTTATTGCTAGCGGTTCGTCCACCTGCCCACGACGGCATTTCGCCTCGCAGAAATGCGGGCAGGTATAGCCAAGCACTGCCGGAAACGGCACCTTCTCCCGAACCACAGCCAGCGCTTCATCCAGCCTGCCCTGCCCTATCAGCCAGATGTACCGGGGGACGTCTATTCCTGCAGGACAGGCGTTCTGACACGGTGACTTGGCCAGAGTCCTGCAGACTCCTGCACGGCAATAGTGTCTCTTGATGTGCTCCTCGTACTCGTCTCGGAAATACCTGATGCTGGCCAGGACAGGATTCGATGCTGTCTGACCGAGTCCGCACAGGGTGGTATCCTTCACCACAGTCGCCAGTTCTTCCAGCAACTCGATATCGCCTTCCTTGCCTCTACCCTCCGTGATGTCGGTCAGGATCTCATCCATCCTCTGAATGCCTTTGCGACAGGACAGGCACTTTCCGCAGGACTCATCATGGAGGAACGCGGTATAGTACCGGGCAATATCGACCATGCATGTGTCTTCATCCATCACTATCATCCCCCCGGACCCCATGATAGAACCCGCCTCTTGCAAGCTCTCGTAATCTATGGGGAGGTCAAGGAGAGAAGCCGGGATACATCCTCCTGAAGGTCCGCCTGTCTGAACTGCCCTGAATTTCCTGCCCCTGGGAATGCCCCCACCGATGTCGAACACTATCTCGCGCAGGGTGGCACCGAGCGGAACCTCGACCAGGCCTGTATTGTTAATCTTTCCCACCAGGGAGAAGATCTTGGTGCCCTTGCTATTCGCAGTACCTGTTTCCGAGTACCAGTCGGCTCCCCTCGAAACGATCACCGGAACATTGGCCCAGGTCTCAACATTGTTTATGTTGGTCGGCCTGCCCCATAGTCCCCTCTCCGCAGGAAAGGGAGGTCTCTGCCTGGGAACTCCCCGCTGTCCCTCGATGGATGCCAGCAGAGCCGTCTCCTCGCCACAGACGAAGGCCCCGGCTCCCATTGCCAGCTCTACGTCAAAGTTGAAGCCACGGCCCAGAATGTCATCACCAAGCAATCCATACTCTCTCGCCCTTTGAATGGCCAATCTGCAGCGCTCCACAGCAAGGGGGTATTCATCGCGTACGTAGATGAAGCCTTTGGAGGCGCCTATCGCGTAGCCTCCGATTATCATCCCTTCCAGTACTCTATGAGGATTGCCCTCCAGGAGACTGCGATCCATGTATGCTCCCGGGTCACCCTCGTCAGCGTTGCAGATCACATACTTGACCTCGCCTTTCGCCTTCGCGCAGAACCCCCACTTGGTTCCAACCGGGAAACCAGCACCTCCCCTTCCCCTGAGCCCTGAACGTTTGATCTCGGCAATCACCTCATGGGGAGACATGTGCGAGAGCACCTGCGCAAGGGCCGAGTAACCATTAACGGTGATGTAGTCTGAGACCTCGGCGGGGTCGATTTCTCCGTTATCGCCGAAGACAATGCGCGACTGCCGCTTGTAGAACGGTATGTCGGGCTCACGGACGATCTTCTCGTTGGTTGCCGGGTCCACATACAGCAGACGCTCTATGATGTTGCCTTTCAGCACGGTCTCCGAGATGATCTCTGTAACGTCCTCTGGCTTGACCTGCCGATAGAATATGGCCTGAGGGCGGATGACGACAATCGGTCCCTGTTCGCAGAAACCGTGACAGCCGGTCTCCTTCAGTTCGACGCTTGTGTCAAGCCCCCTGGTCCTGATCTCCTCGATGAGCGCATCTCCAACCCCTCTGCTTCCGGCCGCATTACATCCTGTGCCAGCACATACCGATATACGGGTTGTCTTCGATGCACGGTCTCTGAGCAGCTTCTCGCGCAGCTCCTCGAGATGCTCGGGGGTCACAATTCTATGCATCATTACCTTTGAAAGCATGAGCCTCGTGCCTGATCTCTCCGAGAATTGAGTCCAGTTTCGCCGTTGTTACGTGCCCGTAGTATGAGCCATCCACTACGACCACCGGACCGATGGCGCAGCATCCGAGACACATCACCGCGTCCAGCGAAAACTCGCCGTCTTCACTGGTCTCTCCGGGTTTGATGCCCAGTCTCTTCTCGATTTCCTTTCGGATCCTGGAAGAACCTCTGACATGACAGGCGGTTCCCAGGCACACCTTGATCTGGTGACGCCCCCGGGGCACAAAGCTGAAAGCACTATAGAAGGTAGCGACCCCATAGACGTCAACCAGCGACATGCCCAGCGATCTGGCCACCTCTTTCAACCGTTCTTCAGGCAGGTATCCGCATTCGTCCTGAATGTGCTGCAGGGTAGAGAGAAGGCCTCCGTCGTTCTTGCTGCTATGAGTACTCATGGAACGCTGCTCCCTAGCACAGTCCTGACCTGTCCTTGTACTGTCCATATTCGCTCACATCTCCGAGAACTTGATCAACCTATCATAGTCCATAACAGTGCTCATCGACTGGTTCTCTGCCTCCACGCCCGCTTCAACCGCAGCCGCCACAGGGTTGAGTCCTCCCGCCAGTATCATCCCCACCTTGTTGAGTTCGACGGGAACACCGCAGATCGCTCTGCTCACCTCTCCCATCATCAGCAATCCTCCAAGGCCCGCTTCCCTCAGTCGACCGATAACCGTTTCCGCCAGGGGTTGGCATATGGCCGGTATCTCCCGGAAGTTGGCCAGTATCCTACCCTCTCCTCTTCTGGCGGCCTGACCAACGCTCGTCATCCTGCTCGCTATGTATAACTCTGCAGGGTCCAGCGATGAGCCTGAATACTGAATGAGTTCAACGAATCGCAGAGGCCTGCGGTCCCTGATCTGAAGTATGCCACTGTACTTGTAGTCAACCGGGATGCCCGCTCTGAGCAGGGCGCCGTTGATCACAACGCTGCAGACGGTCGCCAGCCCAATCTTGCCTTTGGGTATGGTAATTCCCCCCAATTCCTGACCGGGCTTAGCTACAGCGACAAGGTCGCTGACGCAGATCCCCGCACGGAAGGCTCTCCTCATAGCCTCGGTCGCCTTCTCAAATTGCTTTTCGGGAAACAAGGATATGTTCACGGGGACTCTCCCCTGCCGTCTCTCGACGTCAAACTCCGCCTGGCAGGCGAGAAGTTCGATCTTAGTAGCCACAAAGCCCACCTTATCGCTGACCAGTGCGCTCTCCAGTTCCTCAAGCCCGAGCTTCGTTATCAACCTTCCATCCCTTCCCATATTCTCCGTGAAGCCCCGTTCATCCAGTATTTTCAGGTGGTACCGAACAGCCCGTTCCGTCAGATGGATTCCCTGGCTGTTAAGATGATGAGATATCACCCGGGCACCGATAGGCTCACTGGACTGCCGAAGGATCCTGAGAATGGCGATTACCTTTCTCTCTACCTCTTGAGCCTGCTGTGTTAGCAACTGAATACGCTCCTGCTGATGTGTCGACGGTAACCTTTTGCCGTATATTATACCGGGCCATATGAGGTGTCGTCAACCGCATGTCGAGCGGTGATTTGCGGCTCCAGGAGTATGGTTATCTGGTATACTATGCTCTGTTGCAACAGCACGGAGGAAAGTTGCGCACGCTTCGAGTCGGTATAGCTCAGATCAACCCCACCGTAGGCGACTTCACAGGCAATACACGGAAGATCATCGAGTCCGTGAAACGGGCCACGGCTATGGAGTTAGACATCGTGACTCTCCCCGAGATGGCGATCACCGGCTATCCTCCAGAGGACCTGCTGCTCAAACCGCATTTCATCCGGCAGAACAGGGAGAGTCTCAACACGATTGCCGAGCACACTTCGGACATCGCCGTGATCGTGGGTTTCATCGATAGTGATAAGGATACCTACAACGCTGCTGCCATACTGTATGACGGTAAGCTGGCCGGTGTCTACCACAAGCACTTCCTGCCCAATTACGGCGTGTTTGACGAGAACAGGTATTTCCAGTCTGGTAGCGAGTATCCCATCCTCATCATCCGCGGCGTCTGCGTTGGCGTCACCATCTGTGAGGACATGTGGTATGAGGCCGGGCCTGCTCTTATACAGTCACACGCCGGTGCGAGTGTGCTGATTAACATAGGTGCCTCGCCATACCATGCCGGCAAGGGCTCATACAGAGAGAGAATGCTCGCCACGAGGGCATCGGATAGCGCGGCGATCCTGGTCCACAACAACATGGTGGGCGGGCAGGACGAACTCGTATTCGACGGCAACAGCCTGATCATCAACGAGAAGGGAGAGGTGATCACCCGGGCCAAGCAGTTCGAGGAGGACTTCCTGGTGGCCGATCTGGACGTGGAATCGGTGCTTCGCCATCAGCTTCACGACCCCAGACGAAGGAAGGCCACGCCATGGGTCAGGGACAGGCTGGTAAGAGCGATCAGAATCGAGGTATCAGACGAGTGTCCGGCGGGTGCCGGGCCTCCACTATTGCCGGCCTCGTTTGAGAGGCTGGATGAGCTCACCGAGATCTACTCCGCTCTTGTACTGGGTACGAGGGACTACGTTCGGAAGAATGGCTTCGAGAAGGTAGTTATTGGCCTGTCCGGAGGAATCGACTCCAGCCTGGTAGCTGCCGTAGCAGTTGATGCGCTCGGGGCCGACAATGTCATCGGTGTCTCCAATCCATCTCGTTACTCATCACCGGGCAGCGTATCAGATGCCGAAGCCCTGGCCAGAAACCTCGGGGTACGCTTCATGGTGATACCGATTGAAAAGGCCTTCACCTCGTACCTCGACATGCTAACCGAGCCCTTCAGAGATACTGATCCGGACATCACCGAGGAGAACCTGCAGGCCAGGATCAGGGGAAACATCCTGTTCGCCCTGTCCAACAAGTTCGGCTGGCTTGTCCTGGCATGTAGCAACAAGAGCGAGACGGCTACCGGGTATACGACGCTCTACGGTGACATGGCCGGGGGGTTCATTCCTCTTAAGGATGTCCCCAAGACGATGGTGATCGAACTCGCCAAACACAAGAACCGCCAGGCTGGATGGGATGTTATACCTGCTGCGGTGCTGACCAAACCGCCGTCCGCAGAACTGAGACCCGGCCAGAAAGACACCGATAGTCTGCCTCCATATGAGGTGCTGGATCCGATTCTCAAGGCCTACGTGGAGGATGACATGACCATCGATGGGATCGTAGCCATGGGCTTTGACCGCAGCACCGTTACCAGAGTCGCGAGGATGGTTGACAGTAGTGAGTACAAGCGCCGTCAATCTGCCCCCGGCATCAAGATAACACCGCGGGACTTCGGTCGTGACAGAAGGCTGCCCATAACCAACAGGTTCAGGGAGGATGCGCAGGATACTTAGCGGCTTGCCGGAACAGCGGCCCAACTGCGGCGCATTCTATCGGACGAGCCTGCCGTTTTTGATCACTCTCTCGGCCAGGTTCATACCGAACCAGTAAGGCAACTGGCGGTGATCGGGGATATCAAGTATGATGATGTCCGCCTGTTTGCCGACCTCCAGACTACCGATCCTGTCACCTCTATCGACAGCGTGGGCCGCGTTTATCGTTGCTGCGTTGATGGCCTCGGCTGCGGTTAACCGCATGTACCTGCAGGCGAGGGCAATGATCATCTGCATGGAAAGCGTGGGGCAGCTTCCGGGGTTGAAGTCGGTGGCCAGTGCGATCGGCACGCCTGCCTCGATCATCGACCTTGCAGGAGCGTAATGACCTGTCATCAGGTGAAAGGGAACCCCGGGCAGAAGAACGCCGATGGTCTTTCTCTCTGCCATGAGCCTCATTCCCTCTTCAGAGATGTAGTCCAGATGGTCTATCGATGTCACCCCCATATCCACTCCCAGTTCCACGCCACCGGTGTCGCTGAACTCTCCGGCGTGCAGTTTCGTCTTAAGGCCGGAGTCCTCTGCCCTCTCCAGGATCCTCCTGGCCTCTTCGACCGCAAACGCCCCCTTCTCTACGAACACATCACAATACTCCGCGAGGGGCTGTTTCTGGAGCTCGTCCAGCGCTCTCAGTATCTCGTCAATGTAGGCTCCCCTGTTCTGGTCGAACTCCGGAGGAAACGCATGTGCGCCCAGAAACGTGGACACGAGTTCGACCCTCCGATCGGTTCTGAGGTTACCAACCACCATGAGCATCTTCATCTCGTTGGCCAGGTCCAGGCCATATCCGCTCTTCCCTTCTATGGTCGTTGTGCCGTAATCGGATGCCACCCTGATCCTTGACTGTGCAGCCGACATCAGTTCGGCAAACGAGGCGTCTCTGGTACTCCTCACCGTGTTCAGGATTCCGCCTCCCTGCCTCAGTATCTCCAGGTAGTCGGCCCCCTGAATCTTCAGAGCGAACTCCTCTTCGCGCGAACCGGCGAACACAAGGTGGGTGTGACAATCGACGAATCCGGGCATAACCGTCTTACCAGAAGCGTCGATCACCTTCCTGGCAGTCCCGCTCACACTGCCGATGCCGACGATTTTCCCTCCCTTGACTGCCAGGTCGCCTCCTGCGACTATGTCCAGGACATCGAGGTCGCGGCCTGTCTTTGGACCCCGGCTCCTGCACGTAACCAGTTCCGAAGCGTTCTTGATGATGATGTCTAGCACGGGATCCTGACCCCCTTCTGTCTTGCTGTCTCGGCTGCGATCGGGTAGCCTGCATCCGCGTGTCGGGCAACTCCGATGCCCGGGTCAACCGTCAGCACCCTCTCGAGCCTCCTGGCTCTCTCAGCGGTACCGTCCGCCACACAGACCTGCCCCGCATGCAGAGCGTAGCCTATTCCTACGCCGCCACCATGATGGAAGGAGACCCACGATGCTCCGTTGACGGCATTCAGCGCGAAATTCAGCAAGGGCCAATCTGCTATTGCATCCGAGCCGTCTTCCATCCCTTCAGTCTCGCGGTTGGGAGAGGCCACAGAACCGGTGTCGAGATGGTCTCTGCCGATGACAATCGGTGCCCTCAATGCCCCTTTACCGACCATGTCGTTTATCACCCGGCCGAACCTGGCCCTTTCACCATAGCCGAGCCAGCAGATCCTTGCCGGCAGTCCCAGGAAGGGCACCTTCTCCTGGGCTTTCTTCACCCAACGATGAAGAGCTGTATCCTCGGGAAAGGTCTCCAGCAACGCAGCATCCAGAGTGATGATGTCCTGCGGATCGCCGGAAAGGGCAGCCCACCTGAAAGGACCCTTGCCTTCACAGAAGAGAGGTCTGACATATGCCGGCACAAAACCCGGGTACAGGAACTGGCCTTGATTGTCTCGCACTCTCAGACCTCCGACCTCAGCTTGCTGGCGCAGGTTGTTACCGTAGTCGAAGCAGACCGCTCCCTGCCTCTGCATTGCCAGGATCGCTTCAGTATGCCTGACGATAGATTCATAAGCCCGTATCCTGTACTCATCACGGTCTCGGGGAGGCTTGCCTGAAGGAACGTAGCTCCAAATATCGTGCGCAGGAGTCTGATCGGTCACGATGTCAGGGGTAACCCCTCTCCTGACCAACTCAGGGTGAACATCGGCTGCATTGCCAACGAGTCCCACTGAAAGGGGCGCCCCTTTCTTCCTTGCCTCCTCTATCCATTCCAGCCCCTCGTCTAGATCCCGGGTCATCCTGTCGCAGTATCCCTCGTGGACCTTCCTCTCTACCCGCTCTCCCCTCACCTCAACATCCAGTATCACCGCCTCATTCATAGTGGCGGCCATTGGCTGTGCACCGGACATGCCTCCCATTCCGGCGGTGAGGACGAACTTGCCCTTCAGAGAGTCGGTACCGAACTCTTTCCGAGCAAGGGCAGCCAGCGTCTCGTAGGTGCCCTGCAGGATCCCCTGCGTACCGATATAGATCCAGGAACCGGCAGTCATCTGACCGTACATGGTCAAACCCATTTCGTCGTACCTGTCGAAATTCTCCTGCGTGGCCCAGTGAGGGACTATATTGGAGTTGGCGATGATGACCCTCGGAGCCTCCCTGTGGGTAGGCGCGATATAGACGGCCTTGCCAGACTGAACACAGAGTGTCTCTTCGTCTCCGAGGTTCTTCAGCGCCTCAACTATCCTGTGGTATTCCTGCCAGTTGCGTGCGGCTTTGCCCCGGCCACCGTAGACAATCAGGTTCTGCCAGTCAATGGCGACCTCCGGGTGGAGGTTGTTCCTTAACATGCGCAACGCCGCTTCGGCATCCCAGTTCCTGCACTCCAGACTGTTGCCCTTCTTGTTGTATATAGGCTGCATGTCATACCTCCTTCGTATTCGTCTCCGGATCGCCCGCTGTTCCCGAGAGCAATCCAGAAGGGACAACCCTCGTCATTGGAGACGGGCCTGAACCTGCCTTACCACGGCCCTCGATCTGCGGCCTGTGTGGCGAAGCTTATCGGCAGCTTCAAGTATCTCCTTTTCGTACTCCTCGTCCTTGATCGAACTCAGGTTGACGCGAACATTGAGCAGCGCACCTTCCACAGCGGCCTCTGCCATCTTGGCCGCGACACCTACATCGGTAATGAGTCTGGGATTGCAGTCCTTAAGCAGGGCTCCCGCCAGCTTGAGAACCTCGTAGGAGTACCTTGCCGTCTGCAGAGGAACTTCAGTCGCCTCCTTCAGGTCACCCCCGGCAAACGCCCTGGCATCCCTGTCGATCAGGTCCATCAGAACACTGGCCAGCCTTCTCGATTTGTCGGCCCTCTTCTTGTCCGTGGAGTATTGGGCAGCCATGGCCACGAGACCCGCGGCCAGAGCCCCGGACAGAGCCGCAACAGATCCTCCTCCGGGAACCGGCTTCCGGGCAGCCAGTTCATCCAGGAACTGCTCTATGGATATCTCATGAATCATCGCTAGTCCTCCTCTATCATGTACTCGATGATCTTCGTACGCGGGTCGAACTCTTTCAGAGAGCTGAGTCCGAGGTTGTCTATGGCTGAAGAAACCAGGCGGCTCTCCGACTGCTCCGCCGGCGAGTAGAACCTTCCTGCTGCCAGGATGGCCTCTCTGGGCACCAGCCCCACTATCTCGGACCCGAACACCTCCCCCAGACCCTGAGACAGTTTCTTCACCATCTCGAAGACCTCGTGAGGAGGGGTTACCTTGTAGTTGGTGAGATTCGTGGACACCTGGTAGATACCGACGTCATTGAGGTACACTCCCAGCGCTTTGACCTCGCGGAAAGCGCCGGGATGGCGCACCTTTGTTCCATCTTCTGAAACCTCGGTCCAGCCCGATTCCCTGATTCGGCCGGATATCATGTCCACCGACTTCTTGCTATCCGCCCTCAGGTTGATATTATAGGCGATCAGGAACTCCCTCGCCCCGATCACTACGGCTCCAGACCTCCTGCTGAAGACTGTCGGACCGAAGTCGGGCTTCCATGCCGGGTCCTGCAGCTTTTCTTCCAGACCCTCATATTCGCCGGCTCTGATCCGCGAGAGGTTCTTCCTCTCCGGAGACCTGGCCGCTTCTCCATAGAGATAGACGGGAAGGGCCAGCCTTTCGGCGACCTCTGAGCCGAGTTCTTCTGCCAGCGCTATGCAATCGGTCATTCTCGTGTTCTCAATGGGCACGAACGGGCAGACATCGCACGCTCCCAGTCGTGGGTGCTCACCCTTGTGTCGGGACATGTCTATGACCTCGACTGCCCTGGAGATGCCGGCCAGCGCTGCTTCCTTCACTTCCTCAGGCGCTCCGACGAAGGTAACAACCGAGCGGTTATAGGAGGCACTTACATCGACGTCCAGGACGCTGACTCCACGCACTCCTTTGATTCCTCCGACAATCGACTCTATCTTGTAACTGTCACGACCTTCGCTGAAATTCGGTATGCACTCAACTATTCGTCTCATGATCAAGCAATCCTCCCTCGTGAATGAGTCTGCGTGTGGTCTCGATCTCCTCAGAAAGCACTCTGTCTTCCTGCGGTTCCCGGGCCTGCTCAGCACAGAGGGCCTCAATGGCGATCACGTATTCTGTGTTCGTAAGGATCTGCCAGGCCTTCCTCACAGCCCAGGCCCCCATACTGACAAAGTCTTCCTGGCCTGCCGACACCGATATGGAATCCACCGAGGCGGGATGGGCAAGCGTCTTGTTCTCTGAGACCAGCGCCGCTGCCAGATACTGAGCGATCATCAGTCCGGTATTGAGACCTCCTCCCCTGGCCAGGAATGGAGGCAAGCCCGATAGCTTTTCGTTGAGCATTCGCTCGATCCTTCTCTCTGATATACCTGCCAGCCCGCACAGAGCGACCGACAGGCTGTCGGCAGTCTGAGCCAGAATCTGGCCGTGGAAGTTGCCGCTTCCCTCCAGCATCCTGGGCTGCTTCCCGTCAAACAGGATCAACGGGTTGCCTCCAAAGGAGTTGATCTCCGTGTTCAGGATATCTTCGCCCCTCGCGAGAGCCTCTCTCAGTGCGCCGTGCACCTGTGGTATGCACCTCAGGGAATAGGCATCCTGCAGTAGAGGTGACTTCCTCTGCGACTTTCTCTCATTGAGAATGTGCCTCAGTCTAGATGCCGTCACAACCTGGCCTGGATGGGGCCTCAACCTATGAAGCTCATCCTCATACGAGCGGGGGTCGCAACCCAGCATCGCGGCGGTGGAGGCAGCTATCACGTCTGCGGTGTCAGCCAGCATGCTCGTGTGGTAGACAAGGAAGGCCAGATAGCTCGTCATCATGCTCGTGCCGTTCAGAAGCGCGATCGCCTCGCCTGCTTCCAGTTCCACCGGGTGAAGTCCGTGCTCCTCAAGAGCGGATGCCGAAGGGATGATCAGGCTATCCTCCCAGACCACATCACCCATTCCAATGAGGGCCAGAGCGATATGGGCCTGGGGTATGAGATCGCCGCTGGCGCCCAGAGATCCCTTCTCAGGAACCCGGGGGATGATGCCACGATTGAACATCTCAACCAGAAGCTCCAGCGTGGGAAGCCTTATCACTGAGTGCCCCTTCTTCAGGTTCAGGATCATATGGAGCATCATACCTCTCACCATGTCCCTGGCCAGCGGCGACCCGACACCGCAGGCATGGCTCATGATAAGCTTCCGCTGAAACTCCCTCATGCGCCTCGCCGGAACTCGCCTTCTGAGAAGCGCCCCCACTCCCGTGTTGATCCCGTAACGAGGCTCCTCTCTGTCAACTCTGAGGATACCTTCGAAGGCTTCTCTGGACTCTGTAACTCTGGCCTTCTCTCTCTCGGTCAAGCGAAGCCTCCGATGGCCCCGGCAGAGACCGACAAATTCAGCGTAGTTCATCCTGTCCTTCATCCATCGTCTCCTTTTCAAATAGTTCGTTTCCGTATATAATATGTTTTTCGTCAAAATGGCAAGTCTTCTCCATCAGAGTTTCCACGCTTCTCCAGTTGACCGCCAAAAAATACTGTGCGTGAGTTCCAGGAGGCCAGAATACTGTAAATGCCGCGTGTGATCACAGTCGATCACAGCCTCTGTAGAGGCTGTAACCTATGCATCGAGCTATGCCCCAAGAGCATCTTTCAGGATTCCGCAGAGATCGGGCCCGCCGGACTCAGAGTCAAAGAGGTCATCTCCCCGGATAACTGCACTGGCTGTGGTCTGTGCGAACTCTGCTGCCCCGGGGCGATTAGCATTGACCCTCTGCCCGACGAGGTCTTCACGAGCATATGTGCCGAGCAGAAGGACAGGCGTGTCGAGACGAATGCTCGTGGTGGATGGAAGGAGATCAACAGCCTTCTGACACCCGGCAGGTACTTCATGACCGGCAACGATGCCATCGTCGAAGCTGCCCTGGCGGCGGGCTGTCGTTTCTTCGCTGGCTATCCGATAACCCCCGCTAACGAGATCCTGGAGGAAATGTCCAGGAGGATGAAGGGGTTGGGCGGGAAGTTCATCCAGGCCGAAGATGAAATCGCTTCTGTCTTCATGATGCTGGGCGCCTCCTGGGCCGGGTTGAAGGCGATGACTGCCACCGCCGGGCCGGGATTTGCCTTGATGCAGGAGGGCTTGAGCCTGGCCGACATGGCAGAAGTGCCATGCGTCATCGTCAACGTCCAGAGGGCGGGGCCATCGACCGGCCAGGCAACGAGGCCCGCTGCGATGGATATGAGGGAGGCAAGATACGGTTCTCACGGAGGTGTTCAGAGGATCGTCCTCTACCCCGACTCCGTTCAGGAGACATTCGACCTCACGATTGAATCCTTCAACCTCGCCGAGAGATTCAGGGTACCGGTCATCCTTCTCTCCGATGGTTACCTGAGCCATCTGTCGGAAAAGGTCGAGATCGGAGAGCGTCTCAGGGTCTACGACAGGGTCTACATTCCAGGAGAGCCCGCCTTCGGTCCCACTCCCGACTCTTCTGCACCTTCAATGCCCAGGTTCGGCGATGGCGAAGACCTTCAGGTAACCGGCTCCACGCACGACAGATCGGGCAAGAGGTCCACCGCAGACCCTTCGGTCCAGGAGAATCTCGTGTTCTACCTTGACCGCAAGATACTCTCTCGCCGTGAGGAGCTCGTCGACTGCGAGGAGATGCTTCTCGATGACGCCGAGGTCGTGGTGGTAGCCTTCGGGACTGCAGGTAGGTCGGCCAAATGGGCGGTCAAGGAGGCACGAAAGCTGGGCAGGGCTGTCGGTTTACTGCGACCCAGGACAGTATACCCCTTCCCCACACAGAGGATTATGGAACTGTCCAGGTCTGGTGCGAAGTTTGTGGTCCCTGAGATGAGCCAGGGCCAGATGTCCTTCGTGATTAGCCAGTGTATCGCCAACGAGGTCGTGCCCCTGCCTCAACCCAACGGTCAGATCATCGATCCACGGAGGATACTCGGCTACCTGACGGAAGGGGCATGGTAGGATGAACGTTCGGGAGCTAAGGCAATCCTGCCTGAGGCAGGTAAGGACGACCTTCTGTCCCGGCTGTGGTTATGAGATATTCATCAACTGCTTCTTGAGAGCGATAGAGGGCTTGGGCAGGAGAATGGATGATTATTGCTTTACTGCGGGGATCGGTTGTTCCGCCTGGGTACCCAACAACTACTTCAAGGCGGACAATTTCCACACGGCGCATGGCAGGGCGGTTCCGGCAGCTATCGGCCTCAAACTGGCCAATCCCGATCTGGAGGTGATAACTATAGGCGGTGATGGAGATCTGGCATCGATAGGCGGCAATCATCTCATTCATGCCATCAGAAAGAGAGTTCCCATTGCTGTGTTCTGCCTTAACAACTACCTTTACGGGATGACCGGCGGACAGGCGGGGCCGACAACCCCCCTGAGTTCGAGAACCTCGACAACCCTCGATGGCAACTCGGAGGAACCGTTCGATCTTGTCAAGCTGGTTCTAGGCGTCGGTGGGAGGTACGCCAGTCGATATCCCACAGCCTATCCTCATCTTCTTAAGAAGGGCATAGAGAGCATGCTTGACGCCGATGGTTTTCGGTTCATGGAGGTGGTCAGCCAGTGCCCCCGGCAGTACGGTATTCGGAACGAGAGTTCGACTGCCTCGAGGATGATCGCCTGGCAGAAGGAAAACTATATATCTAAGGAGAAGGCCAGGAGCCTGAGTTCGAGCGAGCTTCATGGCAGGCTCGTCTTTGGAAACTTCCGGACTGCCGGTGAATATGTGCAGTTCCTGACGGAGCAGCAGTAGTCATGCAGAGCGAGGTCATCTTCTCTGGAAAGGGCGGTCAAGGACTGGGGGTGATGGGCAGGATTCTGGCCCTGGCTGCGGTGCTCGAGGGGAAAGAAGTAGCCAGCTCAGCGTCTTATGGAGGAGAGGTCACCGGCGGCCTTTCGGAATCCGAAGTTGTGATATCAGATGAGAAGATCGACTTCCCTGCCGTCCTGAATCCGGATGTTCTCATACTCCTGAGCCAGGACAGCTACAACAAATACGCCCCCGGAGTCGGCCGGGAAGCATTGGTCTTCTGCGACCCCAGTTTCGTTGATGACAGGCATGATCAGGAGAATACCAGAGTACTCCCGGTTCATGCTGCGGAAAAGGCTGTGCAGAACTTCGGCCGGGGCCAGTTTGCCAATATGGTGATGCTCGGCGCGGTTGTCGCCGTGACCAACATAGTGCGGCCGGAATCGATAATCCAGGTCATCAGCCAGGAGCTAGAGGAGAAGAACCCCGAGCTGAACGAGAAGGCTTTCAAGATCGGATTGGACGAGGGAGGCCAGGCGTCCTGCAACCGTGCGTCTGATCCGGCCGATGGGACTCAGAACAGTCACCGCCCTACCGATGGTGGCTAGAGCGAGTAACAACGAGAATAGGAGGAACATGACAGACAGAGTTTGGAACGTAGAGACATCCAAAGAAGCGATCGAAATGCATGAGAGGTACATTGTACAGACCTACAGACCGCATGAGTTCGTGTATGCAAGGGGCAGGGGAGTCTGGGTGTGGAATCCCGAGGGAGAGAAGAAACTGGAGATGCTCAGTTGCTATTCGGCTCTGGGCGGGGGCCACTGCCACAGGGAGATACTCCAGGCCTTCGTCAGACAGGCAAGGAGATACTGGCCTGGTTCTAATGCCTTCTACAACGACGTGGCTCCCCTGTTTGCCAAGGAACTGGTTGAGTTCTGCGGGATGTCGAAGGCCCTTCCCATCAACACGGGAGCCGAAGCAGTGGAGAGGGCGGTGAAGATCGCCAGGAAGTGGGGCTATACATGCAAAGCCGGTAACGGTGATTCTCTGGGATTCGAATCGGTCGTGGAGGCAGTGGAGACTGCCAAGACCTGGGGTAAGAAGGCCAAAGGCATCCCGCTCGACACCGCTCAGATCATCATGTGCGACAACAACTTCCACGGCCGTACCATCACCGTCATATCGGCCTCCAGCCATGACAATTACAAGAAGTACTTCGGGCCTCTAACACCCGGGTTCACCCTGATTCCTTATGGAGACCTGTCTGCTCTGGAGAAGGCGATCACCCCTAACACGGTTGCTTTCCTGGCTGAACCGATTCAGGGTGAGGGAGGAGTGGTTGTGCCGCCGGAGGGATTCCTCAGTGGCGCGAAGCGGATATGCCAGAAGCACAACGTGCTGCTCATCTGGGACGAGATCCAGACGGGGTTGGGTCGCTGCGGAAAGCGGTTTGCCTACCAATACGAGGATGCCAAGCCCGACATCCTGATTCTGGGCAAGTTCCTGGGCGGAGGACCCGGTCAGGTCTCAGCAGCCGTCTGCGATGAAAAGGTGGCTGGAGTTCTGGAGTATCCTGAAGATGGGAGCACCTTCCAGTGTCATCCCATAGATTGCTCGGCTGCCCTGGCAGCTCTCCGGCTCATCCAGGATGAGAACCTGGCAGAGAGAGCGTTCGAGTTGGGCAACTACTTCCAGGAGGAGCTCGAGAAGCTCAAGAGCCCGTTGATCAAGGAGATAAGGGGCAGAGGACTGCTGAAGGGTGTGGAACTGAAACACGAAGTCGGTGGAGCCAAGCCGTTCGTCTCCAGGCTGATTAAAGAGGGAATACTCTGCAATCAGACCCATGAACATACGATCCGTTTTGCTCCTCCTCTGATAATCACGAAGCGCGAAATCGACTGGGCCCTGAAGAGACTGAAAAAGGTCCTGGCGGGATAGCCGGGCTCACAGGATACTGCGAGCCCGGAACTCCGGGATCCGAAGATTGTGACAGGAGGTCAACTATGGTCGGGATAGCATCGTATGGAGCTTACATTCCGCGGTATCGTATGAACCACAACACGATCTTCTCTGCGGTCGGTTTCCTGGGGACTTTTCCGCCGCCCGGGGAGAACGCTATCGCCAGTCATGATGAGGATGCCCTTAGCATGGCAGTGGCAGCTGGTGTTGACTGTCTGGGAAGCATTGAACGGCAGACGATCGGCGGCCTCTATCTGGCTACCACAAGCCAGCCCTACATGGTAAGACAGAACTCGGCACTGGTAGCCACTGCCCTCGACCTGCAGCCAGGTATCAGGACTGCCGATTTCACGGGCTCGACCAAGTCCGGAACCGGGGCCCTGCTTGCCGCGCTCGACGCTGCCAGGGGGGCAACTTCAGGCGGTGTGCTCGTCTGTGCGTCCGACTGCCGGCTCAGCAAGCCGGGCAGTCCTCAGGAGTATCTCTATGGCGACGGTGCCGCCGCCATCCTCGTCGGAGTCGACGATCTCATTGCTACCTATGAAGGCTCCTACTCCGTGTCGTACGATTTCCCCGACCGATGGAGAGCCAGCGGCGAGAAGTTCGAGCACGCCTGGGAAGACAGGTTCATCCGTGATTCAGGGTATGGTCAGTTCGTCGCGGAGGCCATTTCAGGGTTACTCAAGCGGTACAACATGAGCATTGACGAGTTCTCGAAGATAGTCTATCCGGGGCTGTACGCACGTGAGCACGGGACGATCGCCAAGCGACTGGGTGCTGATCCCAGCCAGCTTCAGGATACATTGCTAAACACTGTGGGCGACACCGGGGCAGCGTCACCCTTGATGATGCTCGTGGCGGCGCTCGAGGAGTCCAGGCCCGGCGACAGGATAATGGTCGCTGGCTTCGGCAACGGCAGCGATGCCCTCTTCTTCCGGGTCACCGATAGAATCGATGGCTTTGCCGGTAGGAGGGCGGTCAGACAACACCTGAGCGCCAAGAAGGAACTCTCCAGCTATGAAAAGTATCTTGCCTTCAGGAATCTGGCACCCATGGATCTGGGCATGCGTGGAGAGATCGGCGTTCGCACACCGATGTCGGCGCTGTTCAGAGACCGGAAGGCGGTTCTCGCTCTCTGCGGCTCCAGATGCCGCGAATGCGGTACGCCGCAGTATCCGTACCAGAGAGTGTGCGTCAACCCCGATTGTGGAGCCATCGACCGGATGGAGGAGTATCGGTTCTCCGACAGGCACGGCGTGGTGTTCACCTATACCGGTGACCACCTTGCTGCGAGCGTAGATCCGCCCTCGATCTACGGGCTGGTGGACTTCGATGGGGGCGGCAGGTTCTGGTTTGATTTCGCCGACTGTGACCTGGACTCTGTGAGAGTGGGCATGCCCGTGGAGATGACGTTCCGCAGGCGGTATGTGGATGAGTCATCCGGGGTTCACGGATATTCATGGAAGGCCATGCCGCTACGTGCCTGAGCACAGCCGGCAGCAATGACAGTGCTTATGGAGGAAGCAAGATGGCAGAAGGTATAAGAGATAAAGTCGCTATCATCGGAATGGGGTGCACCAAGTTCGGAGAGCTGTGGAACAAGAGCGCCGAGGACCTTATGGTGGACGCCTTTCAGGAGTGTCTCGAGGACGCGGGCGTGGAGAAGAAGGACATCGATGCCGCCTGGTTCGGGGTGCATTTTGAGGAAGAGAGCGTGGGCAAAGGTGCCACGTCCATGTCACTGGCACTGAAGCTGCCCTTCATCCCAGTGACCAGGACCGAGAACTTCTGCGCTACGGCCACAGAGGCCTTCAGGGGTGCCTGCTACGGAGTAGCCTCAGGCGCCTACGATGTTGCGCTGGCCCTTGGCGTGGAGAAACTCAAAGATACCGGGTACGGCGGACTGCCTGGCGGGCCCGGGCTTATGGGGACAAAGAGCGCCCTGATCATGCCCAAGCTCACCGCTCCCGGCGCCTTCGCCATGATGGCAACTCGATACTTCTCTGTGTATGGACTCAGCCCGGAGGAGGGGAAGAGGATGCTTGCCAAGGTGTCGGCCAAGAGCCACTACAACGGAGCGCGTAATCCGAAGGCGCATCTGCGCCGCGAGATAACCGAGGACCAGATACTTAACGCCCCCATTATCGCCTGGCCCCTCGGGCTGTTTGATTGCTGTGGCGTTAGCGATGGCTCGGCAGCCGCGATCATCACCAGGGCCGATATGGCCAAGGACTTCCGGCCGGACCCGATAAACGTTAAGGCGCTGCAGGTCGCTTTGAGCCCGGGCGAGGAACTCATGTATACGAAGTGGGACGGCGCGCATGTTGAGACCGGATATCGTGCCGGCGTAATGGCCTATGAGGAAGCAGGAATCAGGAACCCGCGTGAGGAGATCAGCATGGCCGAGGTACACGACTGCTTCTCCATAACCGAAGCAGTGACCATGGAGGATCTGCAGTTCAGTCCAAGGGGGAAGGTCAAAGAGGACATAGAAGCCGGCCGCTTCAACCTTGATGGCGAGCAGCCTGTTCAGCCGGATGGCGGACTCAAATGCTTCGGACACCCCATCGGTGCCTCCGGACTCAGGATGCTGTATGAGATGTACAAGCAGCTCCAGGGCAAGGCTGAGCTTCCAGAACGACAGATCAAGGATCCCCGGCTCGGATTAACGCATAACATGGGCGGCTTTCCGGCCATGAACATCGTTAGCGTTGCCATCATAGGTCTGTAGACCCGGCCATATCAAGGAGGCGCACCATGGCTGAAGACAGTCTCATAACAGATAGGCTGAAGGAGCTGATAGGTGTCCCCTCGGAGCCGATAGTCTTCAAGGTAGAGGAAGGGGCGATCCAGAGGTATGCACAGGCCATAGGTGATGACAACCCTGTGTACAACGACCCCGATGTTGCCAACGACCGTACGAGTGGTCGACTGCTCGCTCCTCCCGGCTTCACGGGCTGGCCGGTCAAGGCCGACCGGCCCACGGAGCAGCTGTTTGAGTCCCTGGTTAAGGCCGGAGCACCGCCCAGGGTTCTTGACGGTGGAGTTGAATTCGAGTTCTTCGGTTCGATTGGTGCCGGAGATGTGCTCACAGCAACCCCAAGGATCTCCAGCATAACCGAACGGGATACAAGGCTTGGCAAGACCATGTTCACAACTGCGGAGATCAGTTATGTCAATCAGAATGGTGACCTGGTACTCGTAAGCCGGGCGACGCTGATCCAGTTCTAAGCCTTTCTGTGTGACCGATTGGAGGAGAAATGCCTGAGCAGATCTACCATGAAGACGTTGAAGTAGGCACTGAGATAACACCTCTGGCCAAGATCGCGACAACCCGTATGCTGGTACAGTGGGCGGGAGCCACCGGGGATTTCAACCCTCTGCACTACGAGGACGATTTCGCCAGGGCCATGGGTGTCGGCTCTCCCATAGTACACGGTGCACTCAAGCGCGCCTGGTTGGGACAGTTGATCACCAACTGGATCGGAGAAGATGGCCGGCTTAAGAAGCTGTCATGCCAGTACCGGGGCATGGACTATCCCAGGAATATGAAGACGCTCGACCTGCCTCACGATGGTGAGACCTGGTGGTGCCGGGGCAGGGTGACGAAGAAGTACGCGGATGGCGGCGAGCACCTCGTTGAGTGCGAGATCTGGGTGGAAAACGGAAAAGGAGAGATAACCACACCTGGTTCAGCGGTTGTCGCTCTGCCCACGAAAAGAGATGGTTGAGTGACGGGAATTGGGTACACAGGTCTAAGTGAACGCCGGGTCTATCATGACCGGTCAGGCAGACGCCATAGAATCGATGAAACTCGAAGGAGGTAACGATGGGTAAACTCGACGGCAAAGTAGCCGTGGTGACCGGGGCAGCAAGGGGAATAGGCAGAGCGGATGCCCTCTTGTTCGCTGGAGAGGGCGCATCCGTTTTCGTCACCGACGTTGATGAGACGCCTCTGGCAGAGGTGGTTAAGGAGATAAGGGCGGCCGGCGGCAGGGCTGACGGGCTGCCTGCTGACGTGACGAAGCCTGAGGACTGCCAGAGGGTCATGGACCGGGCAGCGGAGCAGTTCGGCACCATAGACATTCTGGTGAACAACGCCGGCCTCACCCGGGACGCACTCATCCATAAAATGACGGACGCCCAGTGGGACATCTGTGTCGATATCAGCCTCAAAGGGACTTTCAACGGCATCAGGGCCGCCTCGAAGTACATGATGAGGGAGGCCCACAACGGGAGAATAGTCAATGTGGCCTCGGTGGCAGGACTGATGGGTAACGTCGGCCAGATCAACTATTCTGCTGCGAAGTCAGGGCTCATCGGGCTGACCAAGACCGTGGCCAGGGAGTGGGGAAGGTTCGGCGTTACCTGCAATGTCATCGCATATGGCTTCGTAGACACAAGGTTGACCCGGGAGAAAGAGGCACAGCAGGAAGAGGTGGTCGGCGAAGCGGTCGGCATACCCAAGAAAGTGCGGGATCTGATGCTCCTTCAGGTCAAACCTATGACCCCCGAAGACGCCGCAAGGCCCGTATTGTTCCTGGCCTCGGATGATGCGGCTTTCATCACGGGACAGGTGCTGAACGTCTCTGCCGGTATCTACATATAGTGACGGGCACCGCGCCCCGCAATGATTGGGGCTTCGTACGCCTGGACCAAGCTGCGGCCACTGTCGGAGGGTTGAGGACGGCCCTCCTCAGTAACATTTTGATCTGAGTTAACCACACCACCTCCGGTAACACTTTACGTGAGTGAATACGTAAGGTGGACGCGGAGCCGAATCTGTGATACTATGGTGCAGGCTTATGATCAATGAAGGAGGGAGCGAATCTCGCAAGGAGGGCATTGCATGCTGTGAAGCAAGCAGGATGAGATTGATCCGGAGTTATCCATCTGCTTTTCTTTCATAGAGAGACAATAGTCTTGCTGTCTTGTTCATAAGGCACCGTGAATCTTCTCAGATCACGACTCTCAAGGTTACGCGAATGACCGCACATTAGGTTCCCCAGAGGCTCTTCAGATCACCCCGGACCGCTAACCGGTTAACCGCGGATTACGTCTCGTCTGGCCTTACAGCACTCTCCGGTAACGCACCCGATGAAAGGAGGACACTAGTATCATGGTTCTAACCGACGGCAAAGGCGGTGTGGATGTGGCGATCGACAAGAACCAGGTATGTCAGTTCATAGGATATGATGACAACCACAAGCTATCGGCACGCATTTCTTCTCTGGTGGACGATTATGCCAAGAACGCTCAGGGCCTGATCAATCCTCTGTATTCCTATGTTGTCAAGGATGTTGAATGGGCTCGTGGCTCCATCGCGTTCATCGAGGACTCGATCATCTTCAAAAGCGAGGTGATAGTCCAGCTTCTGGAGAGGTGCCGGCATGTTGCCATATTCGTCGTAACGATAGGCAAGTACCTTGAGGAGACGGCGTGGAAGTTGGCCCGGGATGGACTCATTCTCCAGGCCACCGTGCTGGACGCGGTAGGCTCGGATGCTGTTGAGAAAGCGGCCGGCCGAGTCGAGGAGAGGATAAGGGAGATGGCCCGCTCAGAGAGGCTCGTCATCAGTAGGCGCTTCAGCCCGGGCTATTGCGACTGGAACATCGGTCAGCAACGTATGCTTTTCCATGCGTTGACAGGTGATACTCTGGGAGTTCGCTTGACCGCTGAGTGCCTGATGATACCCCAGAAGTCGATCTCGGGAATCATCGGTATCGGGACCGCTGACAGCAATGTGGAGAACTACAATCCCTGCCAGTTCTGCAACAAGCAGGACTGTCCCGGAAGGAGGTTAGACAACCAGGAATGACCCGAAAAGGATTGGAAGGAGGCAGCTTCAAGGTTCTGGACGACCGATCCATATTGAATGTGCATCAGGCTGCCATGCAGGTAATCGAAGAGGTCGGCTTTGAAGTACAGTCGGACATAGCGCTCGATCTCTTCGCCGGTGCCGGAGCCGAAGTGGATCGAGACAAGCACCTTGTACGCCTCAAGGAGAGTAAGGTCCAGGAACTTGTCGCAGCTGCACCATCGGAGATCAGGCTCTGCGGACAGGATGCAGCACACGACATTGTACTGGGAGGACGTCGTGTGTACGCCGGCACGGGCGGCACAGCACTATATGTCTACGAGCCTGATAACAACCGGACAAGACAGGCCAGCATACAGGATCTGAGATCGATCGCAAAGCTGGTGGACAAACTGGATAACATTCACCTGTTCATGTTGCCCACCTATCCCAACGAGTTGCCCTTTGAGCACGTGGATGCAAACCGCTTCTTCGCGGCGCTGGACAATACGACCAAGCATGTAATGGGCGGCGTGTACACACCTGAAGGAGTGAAGAACGTCATAGAGATGGCCGAGATCGTCGGCGGCTCGCCTGAGGCACTGCGGGAACGCCCCCTCATCTCCATGATAACTTGCAGTATAAGTCCGTTCAGAATGGACAGGACTTATGGCGACCTGCTGGTAACCATCGCCAGGAGCGGAATACCTGTGGCCTGCCCCGCCGAACCGCTGTGCGGTGCCACTTCGCCGGTTACGCTGGCCGGGAATCTTGTGGTACAGACTGTGGACTCGTTGATGGGGGTGATGCTGACCCAGGTGGCAAATCCCGGCACGCCTGTGATATTCGGCTCGGTGGCCACCAGTACCGACTTGAGGAACCTCAGGTATCTCGCGGGTTCGGTTGAGATGGGTCTGATAAATGCCGCGGGCGCTCAGATGGCGCAGTTTTACAAACTGCCCTTCTATGCAACCGGCGGCATGACCGATGCCAAGACACTCGATGCCCAGAGCGGCTACGAGTCTGCGTTGACCGCCATGCTATGCGCGCTTGCCGGTGCCAATTTCATCCATGATGCTGCAGGGCTCATGGAGTTCGCCATGACGGTATGCTATGAGAAGTACGTCATGGATAACGAAATACTGGGCATGGTCATGAGAAGTGTGGAGGGCATCAAGGTGGATGACGAGACTCTGGCCCTTGACCTTATCAAGCAGGCAGGCCCCGGCGGCAACTTCGTAGCTGCCAGGCACACAAGGCGCTTCATGCGCAGGGAGCACTATCAGCCTACGCTCAGTGACCGGGCCAGCAGGGAGGACTGGGAAGCCAACGGCAGCAGAACCACCTGGCAGCGAGCCGCGCAGAAGGTCAAGGAGATCCTGGACGGCAGCGGTTACCGCCTTCCTGACGCAGTGAGACAGAAGGTGCTTGACAATATAGAAGGTATAGTGAGTTAGGACATGTTAGTAATCGGAGAGAACATCAACGCATCAAACAGCAAAGTTGCTGAGGCTATCGCCAATCGCGATGAGGAGTTCCTGGCGAACCTGGCTAAGGCCCAAGCGTCTGCAGGAGCCAATGTCATAGACGTGAACGCCGGCAGTGGGCACGGGTCCCTGGAGAGGGCGATCGCAGATGGAAAGTGGCTTATCCAGGTGGTTCAGGCTGCTGTCGACAAGCCTCTGGCTATCGACAGTGATTCTGCTGAAGTGATCAAGGCCGTCTTGAAGGAGTACACCGGCGAACGGCCGCTGATCAACTCGATCACGGCAGAACCCGAGCGGCTCGAGTCCATTGCTCCTGTGGTGGCCGAGCGTGAAGCATCGGTGGTAGCGTTGGCCATGGGAGCGGAAGGGATACCCCCTAAGGTCGAAGATCGTCTCGCTGCCTGTGAACGGATCATGGAGCATCTGGCCGGCTTGGATATCGAGCCGAAGCGGGTGTTGTTCGACCCGCTCGTACTGCCGATTGCCGTGGACACCAGTCAGGGGATGGTGACACTGAGGACCATAGAGGAGATCAGGTCTCGCTATCCTGATGCGGGAGTCGTGATGGGGCTTAGCAATATCTCGTACGGCTTGCCGAAGCGGAAGCTGGTGAATCGCGCATTCCTGCTGATGGCTGCCTATGCTGGACTTGACGCAGTGATCGTCGATCCTCTTGACACCAAGGCTATGAGCCTGATCAAAGTGGCCGATATGCTAACAGGTAAGGACCCTTCATGCCGGGCATACCTCAGGGCACACAGGAAGGGCGACATAGTAGATTGAACTCAGCCCTGGATCTGCAGACCGCCCGCGCAGATGCGCGATCAACCAGCATCGACTCGAGATGGCCGATGCGATGGCGCACGCTTCATCCAGCGACTCACATTACTGAAACCGGAGGGATATAATGCCAGAGAACATGATCGACCAAATTCGAGAGAACGTTATCCAGGGAAGGGTAAGCAGCGATGATGAGGGGATGGAGGAAGGAATGGCGGGTCAGCCCGGGGTCACCGAGCTTGTTGAGCAAGCTCTCGAGTCAGGGGTACCGATACGGGACATAGTGAGTAAGGGGCTTTCCGGCGGCATGGACATCGTAGGCAAGAAGTTTGAGGCCGGTGAGTATTTCATCCCCGACATGCTGGCCTCGGCGGAGGCCGTGGGCGCCGCCATGGATATCCTGCAGCCACGGCTCGCCAAGAGCGGGATCAAGACCAAGGGCACTGTCATAGTCGCCACGGTGAAAGATGATCTGCACGACATCGGCAAGAACATAGTCACCATTCTGCTCCGCGGTGCCGGATACGTAGTGAAGGATCTGGGCAACAACATCGATACCCAGGTCATTGTGGACGCCGTCAGAGATGAGAAGCCTGAGTTCCTGGGTCTTTCCGCTCTCCTCACCAGTACCATGGCCAGGATGGAAGACGTGATACGGTCACTGGAGGAGAACGGACTCAGGGAACAGGTCAAGATCATAATTGGCGGAGCACCGGTCTCTGACGAGTTCGCAAGGAGCATCGGCGCGGATGGCTACGGAGCGGACGGCTTCCAGGCCGTTGCCGTGGTGGAGGCGTTAACCGCGGAGGAGACCTAGTATGACGCCGTGATGCCCTGTCATTGCCCCACGAGACGAGCAGCAGGGTTCGGCGAAACCGATATAGCATAGGAAGCAAGGAGGAGTATAGTGGCAAGAGAAGGGATACATGTCGAGAGACCATATGAAAGGCTGAACAAGGATCAGGTGGAGTTGATCCACCAGGCCTCGATGGAGATACTGCAGGATCCGGGACTGATCAGCTTCAACGAGGAGGCTGTCAACATCTTCCACAGTCATGGTGCAGAAGTTGAATCCCTCGGTGGCGATCATCGCAGCTGGCACGTGAAGCTGCCCGAGCAGTTGATGACGAGCGCCTTGAAGTCGGTCCCCAAGACCGTCACACTCGGGGCTCGAAACCCCGACAACTCGCTTGTCATGAATGGCGATCAGCCTAAGGTATATCTGATCACTGGGTCCGAGACGAACATCTGGCTGGATGTGGAGTTTCCCGAGTATGTACATAAGTCCGACTCGTCCAAGAAAATAAGAGTGCCTGAGTTCAAACCCAGGCGCGGCATGGTCGAAGATCTCTGCCAGTCGGCCCGCGTCTGTGAACACCTCGAGATGGTTGATGGCTTCATACGTAATGTCAACATTCAGGATCGCGACATAACCCCCGAGAACAAGGACGTCAACAAGTTCTTCGCTTCGCTCAATAACAACACCAAGCACTTCATGAGCGGACTTACCAGTCTGGACCAGCTTGACAACGTAGTTAGAATGGCGGAACTGATAGCCGGCGGCAAGAAGCAGCTCGCCGATAACCCGATCATCTCCTTTATCACATGCCTGGTGAAGAGCCCCCTGCAGTTCGTTGATGACACCACAAGCACCTTCATTGAGATATGCCGTCGCGGACTGCCGGTCGCTGTGTCGTCATCCCCCCAGGCGGGCACCACTGCACCGATCAAGGAGGCCGGCATCATGGCTCAGATCAACGCCGAGGTGCTGGCAGGCATAGCCCTGGGGCAATTGGTGAAGCCGGGCGTCCCGCTGTTATACGGCAGCGTTCCGGTTAGAGCCAGAATGGACACGCTGAGTGACTCATACGGCGCTGTTGAAACCAGCCAGTACAACATCGACTGTGTCCAGATGGCACGTTTCTACGGTATACCCAACTACTCGACCTCAGGCGTGTGTGATTCTAAGATACCGGGGCAACAGTCATCGATAGAGAGACTGTTCTCGGATATCGTGGTAGCCATGTCAGGTCCTCAATACCTGCACTGCGCGTTCGGCCTGCTTGAATGCAACTCCGTCTTCTCACTTCTCCAGGCAGTCCTCGATGACGCGCACTTCAAGATGATCAAGCACTTCCTGAAACAGCCCCGCGTGGACCAGACGGAGATCGAATCGGTACTGAAGCAGATCCGGTCGGTAGTGGATACTCCTCAGAAATTGTACATAAGTCACATCCGGCCGGTGTTGCGCTCAGGAGAGATCTCGGGCCTGTATCCCTTCGAAGGAAGTGGGGAGACAGACCAGGTCTTTGAACTGGCCTTTGATAGGATGGAAGAGCTGTTGGCAAAACCCGTGCAGCATATCGATGAAGAGACAACCGCCAGGATATTCGCGGAGGTGCCCGGGATACTGCCCAGACTCAACGTTTATGAAAGGGGGAGTTAGTATGAGCAAGGACATCATCGCAGCACTGAAGGAGAATGTTATACAGGGTAGAAAGACGAAGGACGACGTCGGCATTGACGATAGCCTTGCCGACAAGCCGGGGGTTGTGGAACTCACACAGCAAGCCCTCGATGACAAGGTTGCACCGCAGGAGATAATCACCGAGGGCCTGACTGCCGGCATGGAGGTGGTCGGTGAGAAGTTCTCGAACAAGGAGTACTTCATCCCAGACATGCTTGCCTCGGCTGAAGCAGTGGGAGCAGCGATGGACATCCTCAAGCCTGCACTCGAGTCGGCGAAGGTGGAGACCAAGGGCAAGTTTGCCATCGCCACGGTGAAAGGGGACATACATGATATAGGCAAGAACATCGTGGCTATCCTGCTCAAAGGCGCTGGCTACGAGGTTCATGATCTTGGAATCGATGTGCCCGAGGACACCGTGGTCGACTTCGTGAAAAACGAGAAGCCACAGTATCTGGGACTATCAGCCCTGCTCACCACGACCATGACCGAGATGGGCGTTGTGATCAAGGCTCTCGACGAGAGTAAGGTAAGGGGCAATGTAAAGGTGTTAATAGGTGGTGCTGCTGTTTCCGACGAGTTTGCCCGGGAGATAGGCGCCGATGCCTATTGCGCGGATGCCTTCGCCGCAGTTAAAGTGCTGGATTCGTACCAGCAAGCCAAATCATAGTTGCAGGCCCGATGCAATCGGGCGGAAAGGGAGTCTACATATGCCGAGTATTGCTGGGATCTTCTCGCTGAATCGAGAACCACTCGAGGGAGCAGGAGAAGACGTTGCAGGCATGCTGGAGTACATGCGGCACCGCGGTCCGGACAATGTGGCACTACGCACATTGCCCGACCGCACTGGCGCTCTGGGTGCCGGCGAGGTCAACCTGACAGAGGCGCAGACCTGCTGCACGTCTCTGTCAAGGCCTCCATTCGTTGTTTTCGACGGAGAACTGTTCAACGATAGGGTACAGGGACAGCACGATGTTGAGTTGTTCCTTGATTTCTACAGGAGACATGGTAGCGATTGTTTCTCCATGCTCGACGGGAGCTACACATGTGCCGTCTTTGATGAAGGCGAGGTTATACTGGCACGCGATCAGGTGGGAGCCAGACCTCTCTTCTACGGAGTCGAACACGGCCTCCTGGCCTTCACCAGCGAGATGAAGGGACTGATAGACCACATCCGCTTTGACGTCAACGAACTGCCTCCGGGCCACTTTTACAGCACGCGTGAAGGCCTCAAGCGATTCGATCCTTTCGTTCCCACCGTGGATAAGCCTGAAACCCTTGAGGAGGCCGCAAGCATGGTCCGCCAGGCACTGATCGAGGCAGTGGAAAAGAGGATCTCCGGGGTGCAGGGCATCGCGCTGAGCGGCGGCATCGACAGTTCTCTTATCGCGGCCATCGCCAGTCAGTACAACCCCGACCTGCACCTGTTTACAGGCACCATCGACAGCGCACCCGGCCCGGACCTCGAAAACGCTATACTGATGGCCGAGTTCCTTGGACTCGAGCATAACCTGCACATATACCGGATAACCGATTCCGATATCACCGACATTATCCCGCGTGCAGTATGGCACCTCGAGAGCTTTGATGAGGACTGCATATCCGGCATCATCTCTAATTACTACGTCTCGCGTATGGCCAAGGACTACACAGATGTTGTTATGGTCGGTGAAGGCGCCGATGAGCTATTCGGAGGCTATCGTATGGTGCTCAAGAACCCGGCGGTGCGAGATGACGCCCACCGTGAGCAGCTTCTCCAGAAGCTACTCGATATTTCCTACAACACTGCGCTGAGACGACTCGACCGG
>SL_5KL_010_SEDDRAFT_10000066_pt1 | contig 54974 bp, 60 predicted proteins | sample SodLakKL_010_SED_FD_9118 | JGI IMG/M metagenome (IMG submission 9118)
CGCCCGATGGATCAGTAACGCAAGTTTCTGGTGTATTTCCTCAGGGGGTAAAACCTCTATACAAGATTACTTTCTCGGATGGAAGATCAGTTGTCGCAGGTCTAGACCATCAATGGAAAGCAGCCAAGAGTAAAGCTAATGGTAAAAGGGGACGGGATACCAGGGGGACACCGTATTGGCAAACCATTACAACCCGAGAACTTCTTGATGACTTAGAAGCACACCCTAAGGCAAGATGGTTTATTCCCATGACCAAGCCAGTACACCATGAGAGACAAGATCATGTCCTCCCTCCGTATACAATGGGCGCGCTGTTAGGTGATGGCCACTTCGGTACAACTAATATTTCATTATATAATGACAATCCGAGTGTTGCCTTACGCGTAAAGCGAGAAGTAGGTTCTGATGTAAGCCAACTCAAAGAATTCTCTAATGAATCTTGTAACTACATTCTTTCATTCCTCTGCCCTGAATCAGGAATAAGAAACAAAGTAAAACCAGAGATATCTCGCCTGGGGCTGGAAAATACGAGATCCTTTGACAAGTTTATACCACAAGAGTATCTCTACGACTCTGTAGAAAACAGAATTGCGTTGTTACAGGGCTTGATGGATACTGACGGTACCGCTGTTAAAAGGTCTGGGCAGGCTTCTTTCTACACAGTCTCTCCTCAACTTCGCGATGACCTTATGTTCTTGGTACGAGGTTTAGGTGGCCGCTGTACTTATTCAGAAGACAGCCACAAGAGAGCCCATTGTGAAACCTCCCGCACTGGATATATTATACACATTCTCTTCCCTACCAATGACTTTCCTATTTTCAGCATAAAGAGAAAACAGGCTATTATAGACTTCCACTTTAACCGATCTCGCGTTAAAAAGAAAACACAACACCTGTACATTCAAAGTATTGAATTTTCTCATGAGGCGCCTGCCACATGTATACAGGTAGATCACCCTGATAAGTTGTTTTTGACAGATGACTATATAGTCACACATAACAGCACAGCTGCGGTTATCATAACCATGTACATAGCCACCTTGCTGTCTTTCATGAGGGATCCCAAGAAGTATTTCAACCTATCTCCTGCCACCGTATTGTGTCAGGCTCTCATCTCTTACTCTCTCAAGAAGTCATCCGAGTTGTTGCTTGAGCCGTATTTGAACGTGCTTGAGGTGAGTGATTTCTTTGAGAAGGTCCATACCAAAGAGGGGATGATTCGTAAGGATAAAGAGTTTGAAGAGATGGGAGAGAATGTAGATCGAGTGTTCTGGACTACTGCCACACCCAGCTCGGCTTTGCAATTCAGTAACGGCGCCAACATCAAGATGATCTCCAGTGTACAGAACTTGCTAGGTCTTTCTATTGTGACAGCCGTCCTCACTGAGCTGTCTTTCTTCATTGAGGCGGGTAAGAGCCCAGAGTACATCATGCGCTTCTATAATGATACTCGGAGTCGTATCGAATCACGAATGAAGGGTAATTGGTTTGGGCGATCAATCTTAGACTCCTCTCCTGATAGCTTTGACAACCCTATCGACAAGTATATCTGGACAGAGGCCAGGCGTGATGAAACCAATTATATTGTGACAGGCTCTCGATGGGAGTGGGAGCCTCAGGAGTTTGAAGGCGATTCTCGTTTCCCTGTCTACTTAGGTGGGCCTGGCAAACCTCCTCAAATAGTCACTCCTGGGCAAGAGGGAATATATGACCCAGCCGATCTACTACATGTTCCAGAACGGTTGAGGACTCTATTTGAGAACGACCTACAAAAGGCAATCAAAGACATAGGCGGCCGTCCCTCTGGGAACATGCAGAAGCTTATCTACGATCGATCGATCATCGAGAACGTGTTCGAGCGCCGCCTTACAAACGTGTATCTGTATCTTCATGTACCTTCGGCCCTACCACCTAAGGGGGCTATCTGGGATAAGATTTACCCCGACTTCTTCAAACTGGTAGGTAACCAGATGAGGTTCTATTACCGACCAGAGATCCCCAGAGTCTTTGCCATTGACCAATCGGAGAACAAGGACGTCACCTCTATATCAATTGCTCACCCTGAATTACTGCAAGATGATTCCATGCTCATAGTATTTGACATGACCATTGTTCTCCACCCAGAGAAGAGTGATATCAACTTCGATGCCATTCGGTATTTCATTGAAGACCTTGTAAGGCAAGGAAACATGACCTTCATTAAGGGTAACTTTGACCGGTATGAGTCAGGCTCGGCTAAGCAATACATTGAAAGAGAGCTAAACATACCAGTGAGTCGAGCAAGCGTTGACCGCACTATGGAGCCTTACAAGAACTTCATCTCAGATGTGAAGGCAGGGCGTGTGAAGGTAGGGCGAAACATCTTCATTAAGAACAACCTGAAATCACTTATCGTGTCTAAGCGTAAGAAGTCAGGTAGCTATAAGATTGACCATACCTTAGGGGAGATGCCTGATGTACATGGTGACTGGGAATGGGAGAGCTCCCTTATAGGACTTCACGCCAAGGACGTTACTGACACGATGGCCGCATGTGCGGAATTGTTACGAGAGTACAATGGGCCACTGTACGATCACCATGACTTTGAGGAGCTAAGGTTCATTGATTCAGTAACAGGTGATCCGGAGAATTACCTGGAGTACCTGGCTCAAAGGAACTCTTTACAAACGTCCTCGTACACTAATTAAGGACATCATATGAAATCAAGGAAGGCCTTACATGCCGCTTAGTACCGAAGCTTTCAACGCTTTTGTTCCTCCTACACAATACAAAAGATCACTTCGACGTGTAGCAGAAGAACTAGATACTCTGCCTGAAATGGTAGTTACAGATGAGTATGCTCCTGATCTAATTCGCCTTGCCCAAGCAGGCAATCATGATGCTTTGATGGTACTGTATCGTCGGAGCCGCCAAGCAATCGCATACATCTTCTGGAAGAACTTCATTGGACCAAACAAGAGGTACGTAGGACGAAGACTAGACAGGGGCGATGATGATCTGTTTGCCGCTGAGGCTTGGGATACCATGGAGAAGGCCCTGACCTCGTTCGACCCTGATAAGTATGATACCGCAGACACAGTGAACTTTCTAGGCAAGTGGCACTATTGGTTCCAACAGTATCTGAAGGCCACAGCTATTCGGTTGAACAAGGAGATTGAACGACAGGGCTTCACCGGTGTTGGCGATAGCGCTGGTCTTCATGTAGACCCCATGCCGGAGGATCCTGAGCATCCGGATAGAGGGGCAATCAGCCTAAGTGAACCGGGACTGGAAAGGGAAATGGAAGTAGAGGATGCCCTTCAATCTTTCATTCAGGACCTGCGCGCAGATATCGACACCAACCGTCGTAAGCGAATCCTTCATGATATACTTACCATGAGGCTTGAGGGCCAGGACATTGATACCATTGCTGATCAATTGGGTACTACTGCATGGAATATACGAAAGTACATGCGCGACCTCAAGGGAGAGATGCAGCGCTATGGTATCTTTGAATCCCGTCAAGCCTTAGATGCTATTCGCGAATTGCAAATACTCTCTCGTTTCATTTTGTTGGATGAGGCTGCAGGGGCCTCTATGGTACCTAAATGGCAACCTCTATCGGATTTGAATGTAAACCAAGCGCTGCGCTTCCGGAAACGTAAGCTAAGTGATATGGTCACCCATCACATCTCACCGGCCTACTTGATTGTGGAGACAACACTACCTAACAGGCGACCATTCTACACTATCTACTTCCGGCTACCACCTCCCAAGGGAACAACTATTCGGCCGGAATTGGAATATGCAAATCATGTGGACCTGTTGGTAAGCAACCACCGTACTCCACGTGTAAAGAGTATGTCAATGGCGAAGCAGTTGATACGGCAACACTTCCATTCGCGTGGCGAAGCGGTGAAGACAGGTATCGACCCCGCGTCACCACATGCTTGGCTCCATGCTCTCTAATTAGACGTGATTATTCATCTGTATGAGCACAGCCATCAAAGTTAAGTCTGCGCGTCTTCGGAAGGAGTCGCGCAAAGTATCTATTGAGGAATTCACAGCTCTTGCCAAGAAGATAGAGATAGACCCTTTTGAAAGTCTCCGTTTCCTTGGTAAGACCGCAAACTTCTCCCTATTATTTTCTGCTTCCGCTAAGACATTCGCCAACAGCTCTCTTACAGATCTTGAGCCGGATGAGGCCAAGAATATGGTGGAGCAGTTAGGATTACGGGCTTTGCAGAAGAAGCTTATCTCTGATGGCAAGGTATCTGGGGAGGAGATGAAGGATCACTATTATCTAGATCGTCTTGCCCTAGCCACCTATATACGTGAGGAGTTTCGGAAGGTATATAAAGGACTGGTGGACTTAGCTGAGAGTCGACGTAAAGAAGCTTCTAACAAGGGGTATGTGCGCTGCGCTCATGGGGCTGTAAGACGGCTACCCGAGATGAAGCTTCAAGGAAAGCACAATCGTGGTGACCGAGAGCTATTTACTCTCTTCAGCATAGCCATCAACTCTCCGGTGCAAAACTTCGAGAGCGTGATCGTCTCCTATGAAGCCGCATATCGCTTCTGGCGATGGCTCATAGATACGGGTAAGGGAACAATGATCTTCAACATCGTTCATGACAGCATCGACCTTTACATCCACAAGAACGAAGTGCGAGAAGTTGTTGCTAAGATAAAGGAGCTAGCGGAGGAGCAGCATCCTGAGTTCGAGGGAGTTATCCCAACAGTGAGTGGGACCATTGGTGATTATTTCGGTGAAGGTCACCTATGGAAAGATGGCTATGACATGAAGGAGTTCCTTTGATATTTGAATACCTCTACTTGAAAGACTTTATGAAGATCAAGGAGATGGAATTTCATCTGTCTCCTACTGAGATGATCATCCTTAGTGGTGGTAACGGACAGGGTAAGTCTGCAGTGTTTGAAGCCATGGCCCTTATCTTGACAGGACACAGGAAAGGGTCTTCGGTTAAGCATTACATACGCAGAGGCCAGAAGAAGTTTCATCTTAAAGCTAAGATACGGAAGACCCCTCAATCACCTGTATTTGATGTAGAGATGGTGTGCTCGCATACCACTATGCCTCCTGTAAACAAGACTGTTACGTATGAGGATACTTCATACCAGAATTCCGAATACGATAATTTCATGCGAGCCCATTTTGATGTGGATCTCATCTCCAACATTACCCTGACTATGCAAGGAGACAATAACCTTGCTGGGTTCAAACCCGCACAGCTTAGAGATCTATTGAAGAACGTATTCAAGATCTCCTTCGATCAGGAGCAGGAACAAACCCATCGCATTGCTTCCCATTATCGAGAGCGCGCCCACTCTCTAGATAAGCAAATCAAGAGTATACAGGAGTCATTGGAAATCCTGAAGAAGGATGAGCCTATTCTGTTTCGCCCGCCTTCACAGAAGAAGATCGATGAGGCGCGAGAAGCGTACGAGAAGGCTAAAGAACGACTACAGGAGTTGGAAAGGTCTACCTCTTCTTTGGAAGCGTTGGAGAGAGAACATAAGCGTGTTCAAAATACCGCCTTAGATAAATGGGGGCAGGTAGAGAGGTATGAGAAGGAACACCAACGCATTGAAAACGCCTTACAAGAATTGCAGAAGAAGATCGAAGCCTCCAAAGCTAAGGTAGAGAAGGCTGAGGAACATATCTCTTCATTCGAGTTGAAGACCTCACAAGCGATCAACAATGAGCTGGAGACCTTGCGAGAAGGGCTCAGGGACCTCAACAATCAAAAGCATAACCTAGAGCATAAACTTGATCTCCTGGACAAAGGCTCTTGCCCTACATGTAACCAAACCCTACCTGAGGACTGGGTGTCTAATAAAGAGGAGTTCGTTGAAAAGCTGTACGAGCTGGAAGAGTCTATAAAGAGCACCAAGCAATTAGGCGACGCCTACAAAACAATGCTTACCAAGGTGAACAAGGCGGTACAGACTCGCGACCAAGCTCAAAAAGAAGTAGAGATGCAGGAGTCTCAATTAGACTTCATGTTGCAGTCCTTTGATCGGGATAACTCTATACAGCAGATTGAGTATTACAAGAAGCTTGCCCAGGATGCCCAAAATGAAGCCGATGAGCTGCATGGGCGGATACAGAAGCATTACAAGGAAATGGAAGGACTGCTGGAAGAGAAGAAAGAGGTGGATGCCCAAGTTAAAGAGACACGAGAGACTCTTCAGCAGCTGGAGAACAGTCGCCGTAATTACGAGGCCAAGCTTGAGATTCTCAATGACAACAATGCTCGTAAAGAAGAGATTGAACATCGTCTCAAGACCATGACTGATGAGGACATCGATGTACATCAAGACTTAGAGGTGTATGAGGTAGCCGAAAGATTGGTGGATAAGTACTTACCTACCTTCGGTGTATTGACCGCCGGCGAGAAAGTAGTGCAGGGGATGATCAACATCATTCGGCCGGTAATCCCTTCTTGGGATCTGCGGCTCTCACCTTCTCGTGATGGTGTGTACTTCGAGTACAGAGAGAACGAAGAAGATGAATGGTCACCTATTTCAATGGCCAGTGGATTTGAGAACGCCCTTTGCAACATCGCCTTCAAGATGAACCTCACCGCCTATTATGGCCTATCGCTAATGATCTTAGATGAGGTAGATGCTGCGGCTGTGGACGATAACAGCTACAAGGTGTTTGATTCTATAATACAATTTAAGCGCGCCTATGACATTCACCAGATCTGGCTAGTGTCACATAAGGGTGAGGTGCTAAGGCAGCTTATAGCAGAATATGGGGAACAGATACAGATGTTCTCCATCGAAGATGGTCTTATGACTCATTCATGGAAAGGAGGTGCTACACAGTAGATACGCCACTAATTATCGTTACGTAACGCAAGGGTTAGCTAGTTAAGCCGTACCCGTAAATCTAGTAACAGGAGTTTACATATGTCAGATCCTCTCGACGTACAGGGTGGTGCAGCAGACATCACCGATGACGAGTTCGACTCATTCGTCAGTCAAAACCAACAAGAAGTCAATAACCAAAACAACAGTCAAGGTCGGTCCTTTACAGACATTCTGTATACACCGATCCCTCAGGCAGGATCCAATGCCAGCGTGATGAAGTTGGTTAGGTTCCGCGGTGGTCCGCCGGATTCCGATCGTACACCTTATACAGCCCGAAGAGCAATCTCGGCGTTGGTTAGGGATGATAGCGATAACCTGATGAAGCTTCGGCTTCCGGTTGCGGATAAAAACCATCTGTTCTGGCGCATCATCAACACAGTGCTTGAGACTCAAGGACGTGGTGATAAACGTAAGTTTGTCCACAAAGATCGAATGCCAGAGGTATTCAATCGAATAAGGTACGGATCCGCTAAGCCCACAGCCAATCAGTTCAAGTACGATCGTGGTTGGAAGGGGCGAGAATGGTTGGTGGCCAATGTCATTGACCGAGAACAGATGGACGTTCATCGTGAACACAAGCACACGATGATCCTATGTAAGGATGCTCGGCAGTCGAAGAACAACCCAGATGTGTGGTTCTATGATGAGGGAGTACCTGCATACGGATTCGTTCAGCAGTTGGTACAGGCGCTGTTCAAGCCTTACAAGAACTGGGAAAACTACGACGTAGGTATTTTCCGTCTTGGCCAAAAACAAATGCCTTACCGACTCATCAACGCCTCTAGATACACTCCAGAGGTACCTGAGTACTTGCAGGACAAGGTTTATCCAGAAGGTCCGCTCACTGATGAGGAGCTCAGTTGGAATCTATATGATCTCCGACGGCTTACTCGTGTGACCTCTTACACTCGTTTCTTCGAGCGACAAGGTCAGCTGGTTATTGAGATCGACAACCATCTTGGTACTACCTTCTTCGATGAGCTGCAAGAACTGGTGAACCAAGAAGAGCTTGAGGAACAGGATGAGGAACAAGCAACCTCAACTGAATCCGATCCTTCATCGGAAGAGAGTGAAGAAGAGCAGGAAGAGGAGGCACCTGCAGAGGAACCAACTCCTGCTATTCGATCTCGAGCACCGAAGAAGGAAGAAGTGCCTACAAGAGAGGCACCAGCTGAAGACGATGCGCTTACGGCCAAGAAAGAAGAACTCAGGGAAAAGGGATTCTCTGATGAAGAGCTTGATGCTATCATTGGATATGATCCCAACAACACCGAGAATCCCTTCACGTACAATGTACCAACAGGGCAACTTCTCAGGTGCAATGAGTGTGGTGTTCCATCACCAAGCTTCTTTACCAAGTGCCCAGCGTGCTTCACAGAATTCTAAACTTGAAGGGGGCCTCCTTGTGAGGCCCTAATACTTTTACAGGAGGCGGCCGGATGCAAGAAGGGAAGAGAAGACTAGGTGGAAATAAAGGCAAGGCCGTTACACCTCGCCCTCCAGTAACTCCGACCGCACGAGGAGAGAAAACGTATATGACGTTCAAGGAATATCAAGAACAAGCCATTCACACTTTGCTTTACCCTGGGTCCGGTGACATCATGGGACTGCTTTATGTGGTGCTGGGAATAAACGGCGAGGCGGGAGAAATGGCCGAGAAGGTCAAGAAGATCCTAAGGGATTCCAATGGACAAGTCTCCGAAGAGAAGAGGCAACAGCTGATTCTAGAATTAGGGGATGTGTTGTGGTACGCTGCAGCAACAGCCTATGAATTGGGGACGACTCTTGAGGAAGTCGCCCAGCGAAACGTTGACAAGCTTTCCAGTCGTCACACTCGGGGTAAGATACAAGGGAGTGGTGACAATAGGTAGAGACACATGAGTTCAACAGCAACAGCAGAAGGGGCCGCAAGAGCCCCTTTGCTAACCACTATCAAAGCAATTTCATTCATCGTACTGAGCATGATAAGCATCTCGCTCAGTGTGTATTTGTTCCTGCAGTTTTCAGGACATCCAGTCGAACAGATCTTGTTTGGAGCCTTGGCGGTAGCCTTTGAAGGTTCCAAGCTCTATGCTTTGGTAGACGGACATGTAGACTGGGTGAAGCGTAAGTACTTACCTTCATTTACCAAGATAGCTATGTATGTCTTATTAGCTGCCCTGAGTGTTATTGCCAGTTACGGATTCTCTCTTGGGGCCCTGCAACGAGCAAACTTAGATCCAGAGGTAACCCGAACCACTCGTCGCGAACAGCAAATAGAACATCAAATAGAGGAGATCAATCAACAGATTCAGATCTTCCAAGATCAGCGCGCCGAGTTACCAGAAGGTTGGGTTACCGCCTCTCAACGGCTACAGGAATCGATCAGTGAACTGGTTGAGCGTAGGACCGATTTATATGATCAGCTGAATGAGATTGAGCCTCCAGACTTCGATCTTGCTGGCAATGCTTTCGTTTTGATAGGGGAAAGCATAGGAATGTCTGGTGAACAGGTCATGTTCATTCTCCTGATCATTCTAGCTATTTCAATTGAGCTGTGTATCATCTTCACTTCACCTTCGGTGAAGCATCCCGATAAGCCTGCCCCCGTCAGTGTCCCTCCTGTTAATCTTGATCAAGAGGACCGGCCTATCGATGAATTGGTCTCATCCTTTCAAGCGCAAGTAAAGGAGGAACCTCATGAAGAAACTATTCCCACGAGGCCAGCGCCCGAAGTCCAGACGAAGAAGGAAGAGCCGAAGCCGCAAAAGATCCCCTCAACGAAAAGGGCACCGGCGGAAGAAAAGATAGATGCTCCAGTGAGAGACATACCTAAGAGGGCTCCACATGAGGCACCTAAGCGTACCAAGGATGGCCTAACGATCTTGATGTCGAAGTTTATCGACCTGTTGTTTGAAGACCCCCATGGGCATGTCACTGATCCAGAGGCTATCAAGGAAAGGTTCGTTAAAGCAAACAGAAACACGCTTGATCAGTTGAACCTTACGTTGAGTGAGAAAGATCTGCAAAACTTCGCTAACAAGATGTGGAATGCCCTTACGCACTTGAAAGGGCCAACAGGATACCTGATGTTCGAGTACCATGACAACACGGGTACCTATGTATCCAATTACACACCGAGTCTATTGAAGTCCATACTTGGCAAGAAGATCAGGGGCAGCGACGCCCGTGGATATACCTGATTCTTCTAATAGGAGAAATCATCTATGGCGAATACTAAGAAGCGTTTGGGCAAGCGGACTGCCAACAAACAAGAGACAGAGGTAATGGAGATGGTTAGATCATTGACCCATGTACCTTTAACTACTATTCAAGAGGTGCTGAAAGGTCTCGCCGTCTCTACCGCTTTACAATATGCTGATGCTCTGGAAAAGGGCGAAGAAGTTGAATTGGTGTTGCCCTATATAGGAACCGTACAGATGGAATCCGATCAACTGCAGCTGGACTGGGGTAAGCACTCTATGGCCCTCAATGAAATGATAAACGTCAAAAGGGCGGCGAAAGAGGGCGATGACACCCTTATTGAAGTTTGGTATAACAGGCTCCGCGACGACCTTAGAGAAAAGGTATAATGTGCACACTACTCATCACTAGTAATTCAGATCACATCAACCATGCTTTGAGCTCCCCCTCATTCATGGCCAGAGGAACGCGAGACTCTTCTTTATATTCTCTTGACTTTGGAGACGGCAAAGAGAAGAGTACTTTCATCGCTCCTATGGAAATGAGTGCGTGGGGTGTACTAGATCAAGAGGATATCATTGGCAGGGGACGGCTGTATGCTCTTCATACACATTCTCCCACAGGCACTACATGGGGTAGACATCCAGCAGGAGTTTTCCGCATGGCGGAGAAGGGGAAGAGCAATCATAAACTCACAGGTAGACTTTGGCACAATGGTCAAATAATCAACGCCCCTTCCGATCAATGGGATACTCAATACCTTCTTGACTTATTGATTCCCCCGACGAATAAACCTGATACTTTCGAGTCCGCAATAAAGTGGGATGCTCTGGATAGCTTACATGGATCGTTTGCGGGACTATTATTGGTAACGATAGTGAACATGCAAACAGGAGCTGCATACTCCCGTCTGTTCATCTTTCGCAATCATATGTCTCCTTTGATTTGTAAGGCACCACAATCGAGTATTAGGACATTGAAGGCCAAGCCGGATGTGGCACATCCTACTGAAAAGATCTTTCTGGATTCCAGTTCCTATGTGGCTTCTGTCCCCTTAGCTGGAGATGAGAAGCAAGAGAAGTGGGGCAACCTGACCACAAACACTGTGTATGAGATACGCCTGTTTGACAGAGGCGGAGTACCGGTATACTCTTTATCACCAGTCACATACTTCAACAACGTATTTGACCCGTACGGTAGCGGCACTTACCGGTGATTTTATTTGGAGGAGAAAAACATGCCTGAAAAGCGAATCATGATATCTGGCGCAGCGGGATGCGGGAAAACATCACTGATCAAAGCGATACGAGAGAAGTGGCCAGGCGAGCACCAGAGCTTAGAAGGGAACAAACTGACCATTCGTGACTTAATTGTGAATCGTGGGTTTAGACCTCCTTCGATGGTAGTAGGTACTGACAGCACATACATACAAGGACACTTAGGGTATAATTCTCAAGTATTCTTGCGTGAGTTGATTGACTGGCAAATGGTGCTGTGCAACCTGCATACCATCAACATGACAGAGCCGATACCGGATAATACTATTCGGGTTTTAGATCGATGTGCTCTGGATTCATTGGTGTACTTCATCTATGATCTGGTGAAGATGGGTAGCGGATTCGCTGACACGCTATCAACGGGGGAGCTGGAAGAATCTGAGGACATCGGAGATAAGGCAAGAGAATACTTCCAAACTGTACGACAAAAGCACATCATCGATCGTGCACAGCATCTTGTCGATACCACTATTCAGTATGTGTGGACCAAGATCCAACGAGATAGATGGGGTTCATCTTCATCTCAATACTGGGATGCTGTTATAGAGAACGTATATGAAGTGCTTACCTCTGATGTTCAAGACTATGATGACAAGCGCTTATTCGGAGAAGAAGTTGAGTTTCCTCAGTGGGATTCATATTCACACCTCAAAGAAGATGCGTGTCGGAGGATTGCATACATCTTAACGCAGTATATAATGCTGATTATGGATACCTCAGGTGTGTACGTATTCTTGACACATAACCCGCATACAGGTCCTACTGAAGAAGATGGTTTGAGGGTAACCGACTCTCAGGTTAACTTGACGCTTGAGGCAATTGGGGCTGATGTGATACGGAGTTTGTTTAGAGCTAGGACTGAGTATAACTCAGTGGCCACGTTCACAGGGGCTTTGCATGTACCTGAAACAAACAGTAAAATGCAATTCAGAATTGAAGGGAGTACTCCAGAACATCGGTCCGCAGACATTCAGGAAGATATTAAAAGGCGGATACAAGAGATCTATCTGGACTATCAAAGATATCTAAGATGAAGACCTCCCGTAAGTTCGAGATAGAGTGGCAGCAATACAAAACGTTCTTCAAGACTGAGCTGCCAGCTAAGACCCGTCAACAGATGGAAGAGAAGATGTACTATGTCGAAGAGGTATACTTTGGCCTCTTCGTCAATCGATCTCAAGAGCTGGCTTACAACGTGATCAATTGGTTGAACGGTTTGCGCATCTCTATTCAGGACCAAGACAGGAGAGAGGTCATCGACCTTACGCTTCAGGAGATCAATACTCATTGGGAAGAAAGCGGCGCGTCTATTTCTGGAGATCCGGAACCAGAGGCATCCTTCTCCTATCAAGCCATTCTCGATTTCATACAGCGACCATCCGATCTGTATCGTCATGTAACAGGTAACCAATCTTATAGTTGGGAGCTGCACTTTGCTAACATGACACAGAATCTGGATATGCTGATCAAGTGGTTAGGGAATGCTTACGCACATAATGATGGTATAGACTTCGTTTATCATTGTTATGATGCGGCTAATGAGTTCAATAAGCGCATTCCAACGAAGATTGATCGACGGATGGAGAAATTGGAAGACTTACGCCGTAAGCAACCAGAGCTACGTAAAGAAGGGAAAGGACACAAGTTTCTATTCGGGACGTGAGGAGAAAGGTAATGAGACAGGAAGACTTGAGAAAGAAATACCCAACAGCATATGCATTACGGTGTATAGCGGAACAGACTCACAAGGATCATATGGGAAGTTACTTTGCTAAGGACTCCATACGATCCGCTATTCGTACATTGGCCCTGCAACAAGAAGGCCTTTCATTAAAGGACTATCAAGTCTTCTTTCCTGATGAAGAGATGGATTACCCTCAGGCCCTTAAACAGGGTATAGATGATGTGCTGAAAGAGCTGACAGTAGAATGTGCGGAGGCCTTCGAAGAGGTTATGTACACGTTAGTCATTGACTACGATAGAGATCCCAATTCCTTCGATACACCTCTTCGCCTGGCCAAGATGTTTATCCATGAGCTCATGCATGGGCGCTATCATAACACGCCCAAGGTAACATCCTTTCCCAACGACAACCAAAACGGTAATGAGGAGAAGCCTAGTAAGGAAAGGGAAGGAGAGATCTTTCATTTCAACAACCTGTTGTGCGTCCAAGCCCCTTTCGTATCGGTTTGCTCCCATCACTGGCAGCCAGTAAACGGGACTGCTTACATTGGTATTATCCCAGGGAAGAAGATCATTGGTCTTAGTAAGTACACACGGGTTGTTCAACACATCGCCGCACGAGGGACTTTACAAGAAGAGCTGACGGTGGAGATTGCCAACGCTCTTCAAGAGCATACTGAAACCGAAGACATCGCCGTAACAGTATTCGCTCGACATGGGTGCTGTGAGAATAGGGGAATACGCGTCCCTAACAGTAATACTTCTACCGCGGAGATGCGTGGTCTGTTTATGGAGAAGGGTAAACTTCGTGAGGAGTTTTACGACAATGTCAAGATGATGAGGAGAGAGACCCATGATTAGACTTACACGATTGCAGTTACCCGAGGCTACCCTTACTTACATAGGGCAGATTGAAAAGAAGGACCCGGAGAAGATACCGCCACGCAAATATTATAGATGGGAGTTGTTTTGTGATGGTGAACCTATACTTGAAGGTGAGACTCTACATGCAATAAGAACCCCCGAGCTATTGGAAAGTCTGAGGAAAGAGTATCAACATCTCTTGAAGATAGCTGCTGCCATACTAGGCTGCTCTTATGAAGAGGCGAAGGCCATATCGATGGCCAATGGGATTCCTTCACCGGATAATGATCTTTGTGGAGATAGTGTACGCACAATGGTGGAGGAGATGGATCGATTACGATACCAATCCCAACAGGAGGAGAATGATGAAGATAAGTAAAGAAATAGAGATTGACATGGGGCATGCCGTGACAGGGCATAACTCCAAGTGTAAGCACTTACATGGCCACCGATATCGCATTGTGGCTTTCGTCCATGATACCCTTATTGCGGATCCCGAGTCAAGCAGCTTTGGTATGGTCATTGACTTTGGGGATTTGAAGAAGGCTATGATGTACATGATCGATGAGCCCTTCGACCATGCTTTCGTTATCTGGAAAGAAGATCCACGTGCTCAGGTTCTGTGGGAGGCTCATACGTCGTGGCACAATGATCCTGGTAAGTTTCACCTACTTGAATTCGTTCCTACTGCTGAGAACTTAGCTCGCTATTGGTTCCGGATACTGGGAGCGGAGTTGAAGGCCGCGTACAATATCCAGCTTGAAGCCGTGCATGTATACGAGACACCAACCAGTTGTGCTATCTACACGCGCGAGGAGTTTGAGATGGATGAGTCCGTGGGTGATGTTATATAGGAAGGAGACTACATGACAAAAGGCATTAAGGCAGCACTCAAACGACATCAGGAGACTATCAAGAACCCCACTGAGGCAGGGACCATCGATCGCACTATTCTCGACTCCCCTAACCTGAATTACATTTTCGGGGGTGGGTTTGCTAACGGGCGTATATACGAACTGTTTGGACCGGAGTCAGGGGGTAAGTCAACGGTTGCTTGGTACATCGCCCATCACATTCAACGAAGGGAATCGAAGAACATCGTCGCCTTCTTTGATATCGAGAGAACGTTTGACAAGGATTATGCGCGCGCCGTAGGACTAGACCTCAGTGAAGAGAAGCTACTGTTCCTTCGTCACAAGACTGGGGAGGAGATGTTTGAAACCGCTCAATCCCTGATGGAGGAGGCTGCAGACGATATCGGTCTTCTTATCTTCGATAGTGTAGCGGCTATTCCCAGTGCCCGTACTGTTGATGGAGATTACGGGAAAGCTGGCTTTGGTGCTGAGGCCGCTCTCTTGAGTAACGGGCTTAAGAAACTCAATCCTTGGATCAGTGACACCGGCACCTCTCTTATCATGGTCAATCAAGTGAGAGAAGATATTGGTGGTTTCTCACCGGTACCTGGTATGACCCCTGAGAAGACTCCTGGTGGACGAGCCCCTAAGTTTTACGCCTCCTGGAGGGGTCGAGTCTCACGAAGTGGTAAAGACCTAACACGAAAGGGTGTAGTCGTAGGTAACGGAATCAAAGTCAAGAACGTCAAGAGTAAGATCGGCCCACCAAAACGCGTTGCCGAGATGGTCTTATACTACGACTCAGGCTTTGATACCATGGATGAGTACGTAAGCTTCATCGCTACAGAAGAGTTTGGTCTGGCGCAGGTGAAAGGTGCTTGGATCTATGGACTCGATGGGTCGCCACTTGAGGGGGAGAAATTCCAAGGTCGCGCTAAGCTCCGTGCTCATCTGGAAGAGGATGGAGAGACATTGGAGAAGTGCAAACTGGCTATCGTAGAGAAGTTCAAAGAGCACTTGGCCAATGATGTAGATCCGGATGATGTCACCGATGAGGGTGAGGTGCTTAAAGACCAGCCTACCGGGCAGGAAGATTGGGATCAATTTTGATCCCCTTCTTCACCTTGCTCTGAGTATATTATAGACATGATTGATGAGTTACCTGTGCTTCGAAAGAAGGTGTGGTATACACCGAGGAAAGAGGAGCCTTTCGTAGGTATTGCGCATTACAAGATATCTACGATCGACCCAGATCGTCCCACGTACCTGACTAAGTACAGGTTAGTTGAAATAGAGATCTCGTTGCAGGTGCTCACAATCCATCTGGAGAAGGGCACCATGCGAGGGCGAATTATAGGTGATGCGCCGATTTCGTTCGTTACCGTCGACGGAGGAATCAAGGAGCTTCATTACAACTCTCTCAAAGAGTGGCCTTTGATTACAACTCCAACGGAAGACCTGCCAATGACCCCGGAGGACTTAGATGTCATTAGGGACACATTGTGTCGAGGGAGGAGACAGAGATGAACCATTACCAGCTGATAGCTAGCAAAGCCGACCTGGCTGGTTTCGTTGATGAGGTACTGCCGGCGCCAGAAGGGCAGGAAAGGGATTACCTAGTGTATTTCCTTTCTATGTCGGCCCGGAACAAGTACCTATCGGATGAACAGCGGGAAGAGATCCACCTCGGCCGTACGGAAATGTTCAACCGAAAAGGGGTTTACGTACCGGAGGATATGACTCCTGGTGAGGCGGTATACCGGACTGTGCGAAGGATGCAGGTCCCAGAAGGAGCCTACTTCAACAAGTCTGGCACACATCCGTTGCCAGTGATCCCGTACGTGTTCACCATTTACATGAACCTGGATCTGGCCAACACTTTGGAGGCTTGGAACGCTACTGCCAATCAGATGAACGCTACGATCACCGACAGGGCCTTGGATAGGAATGTCCGTATCCCTAACCCTGAGTCAGTATACCGAACAGAGTTGCAGCGCAGTAAAAAGAAGAAGACGCTGGTGGACACTGATGTTGATGTACCCTTCTTGACTGAGAAGGAAAGATATCGATTGGCCCTGGCTATGTTTGATGCTTTACAGAAGCACTCGAACCAGTCGCATATGTCTTTGAAAGGATGGATGGTGCGTACTACATCTGGGTTTCATCTCTTACTGCTGAAGGATGGTATACGGCATGATTTCATGACAACTATCCGGAACGTAGTATTTGAAGAGAGGCTGTTCAGCGGATTACCTGAGCCCTTCTCTACCCCAGAGCGGGGTTGCCTTACTATGGATGAAGTGTGTAATCATCGCCTTGCGTTACTTGAAGGGAATTCCGTGGCAATATCTTTTGCCAATGGCAGGGATGTTCGCCCTCATAAGGTGTACCCGTATGATCCTTCTCTGTGCAAGTGGGAGGTAGAGCCTAACAAAAACCGGATGCTTCCGTTGCCGGGTACATACCAACCCACTCACCATCGACTGGTGAAGCAGGGTCACCCACCTAAGTTCGTAGTAACATATGAGCAGTTACATGAATGAAGGGATGATTCTTCGATCAAGAAACTATCGCGCCAATGTAAAAAAGTGGATCAGCCTCCGACACAGGAGGCTGATTTTTTAGCTATGAGTGAATACATAACCGAAGACAAAAAGGGACGTAAGAAACTCGCCAAGGGTTACTTCAGCCCTTCCAGATTGAAGACATTGGAAGCCTGTCCATGGCAGTATGAACTGAAGTACAACCGGAAGATCTATCCATACGAACGGATCATTGAACCTCATAGTGAGTTAGGTAGCGCGATGCACTACTTCGCCGAACACTATGATGGGAGTGGTGACCCACGGAAGATATCTCTCCTGACTCACAACGCCAAGAACAAGTTTACCTTGGAAGAGGCCCAGCTGGAAGAACTGGATGTCATGATTGACAATCTGGTCAACGGGATCTGGCCTTTGTTGGAAGGTAAGGGAGAACGAGAATTCTCTTTTACTCCTAAGAAGATTCAGACAGAGGTGAATATCAAAGGCGAGATAATGGTCCCGAGTAGCGATAAGCAATTTCGGGTAATGCCCCTCAACATGAAGATTGACCGATTGGTCACCACCGAAGATAATCGCCACATCATAATTGACTTCAAGAAAGGTCAGCCTAATACTCACCGGCATCTCTTTCAGGTGTTGTTCTATGCGGTTGCCTATTCTCAACGCTTCCGTGTCCTGATCCCCGACATAGAGATCTGGCTAATCTTCCCCAATGAAAAGAAGAACTGGATCCGTATCATCGATGGGGCGCAGGTACTGGAGCACGTACAAGACTTTGAAGAGGACCTTAAAGAGAAGTTTGACCTCATTGAACAGAAGGCCCCTTTCACCGAAGAGGATGCCCAACCCAGTTTCTTGTGTAACTTCTGTCCGTTTCACGCAACCGACCTCTGTCCAACCACTAAGATGTTGGAAGGGGCAAAGTATCCGGAGAACGCCGAACGCAAGTTTTACATAGGGAGTTATGTAAAGGGACGGCAAGTAAAGACTCCGGTGAACCCTGAGAAACAGCTTAACACACCTTCGTGGTGATTATATCTAATAAGGAGATCGTATGAAGAATACTAAAGTACCCATGAACAAGGTCGTGGTAGCCTCTCGTATTGGGGCTATTGAACGATTGATCAGTAGCAGTAGTAAAGTGGTTGCGGAGAACTGGAGCGAGATGTTCCAGTGGTATCGGGAGGCCACAAACATCGTATCAAGCTTTGATCAGGTTCTGCGGGAGATCCATGAAAGCGTAAAGAAGGGATCCCGTACATCGGAAAAGGCAGATCAATTGATCACGCGTCTAATCTCCAAGGATATCCAGATGCAAATACCCGACAAAGCCCCTTTCAAATATGAAGAGCTCTTTCCCGAGGTACCTCAGCAGGAAGATCCTCCTACCATCAAGCAGGCCGATGTCTTGGCTGCTTTGGGCATACTGAAGGTAGGGGATGATAAGAAGGCTTCCGTTACCGCTGATAAGCTGTGGGGTATGATCACAGACGACGAGGAGTAGTTTATGCCTCAACGAAACATAATTGTGATCGGGGATGCAATCCTCGATCACTATTGCTATGCCACTGTCTCGGACAAGGGCAACCCCGAGCAATTCACTGCGTCTTTATATGAGGTTAATGAGGAACAGTTTTACCCAGGTGGCGCAGCTAATGTAGCTGTGAATGCCGCAGCAGCAAATGAGTTTGCAAAGGTATACTTCTTGACCTTGGTGTCAGAATCTATTAGCGCATACGTATCTGAGGAAACCCAGGAGCAAATCTTCGATCGCGCCTTTGAGTCCGCCAACAATAAGCTAGGGTTCAACATCTCAATGCGTAAAGCTCAATCCCCTTCTATCCTAGGCTTTACCAAGAAAACCCGAATGTTCATCAATTGGGAAGGGGATGAATGGAAATACGTCCATCGTTTGGATCATGACGCTCAGTGTGCTCGCATTCCCGTATGGCCCCAAATGTTCATGGATCAGTTTGAGACTATTCTCAAACATACCCCCTCTTCCGATGAGAAGGAAACCATTGTCGTAATCTCAGACTATGACAAGGGCGCTGTCCCTTACCCCATGGAAGTTATTTCCATGGCAAAGAAGTATGGATGTGAAGTTATCGTCGACGGGAAGAAGCCTTGGAACAAATACCTCAACTCTGACATACTCAAGGTCAACTTACGAGAGTTGAATGAACAGTTTCAGCGGATGCAACGAGCACATTTGTTCCTAATGGATGAGGAAACAGAGAAGCTGGAACTGGATGATGCAGAAGGGGAGTGGGCTTTTATATGTCCGTCTAATCTAAAGTTGGTCCATCTAAACTCTTATAGCGCCTCTGAAACTGAGGCCGTGGAGAAGTCTCTTCGAGACAGAGTACTGTACCTGATGATGAAAGAGGCACGAGTAGAGGACCTAATAATCACTATGGGTAATCGAGGAGTCTTCTATATCTCATCGCGGCCTCTCGGAGGAAAAGCGGCATATTTCCCAGCGTCGGAACCTGAGGTAGTTAGGGACCCCTCTGGAGCAGGAGATTCCTTCACAGCTGGATTTGCTGTCAAGCGCCTACAGGGTGAAGATATGAACTCTGCAATCAAGTATGGAATGAGCCTCGGGAGAAGGGCGGTATCCTATAGAGGGATCTGGCGCACAGGAATAAGCACTGTACCAACCAGAACCCAAGATCCGGTAGGGGCAAGGGAATCCGCTGAAACCAAGGAGAACGTTCAAAGGTGCATTAGGGCTTTCCCTCCGACCACTACCATACTCTTCACCAATGGATGCTTTGATGGATTACATCCGGGCCACATTCGGCTGTTCAAGAAGATTAAGGCCAAGTATCCTCATGCGGCCGTTGTAGTGGGCTTGAACAGTGATATCTCTTATGAAAAGGTAAAGGGTCATAAGCCCACCTATTCTGAGGAACATCGTAAAGAGGCTCTGGAGGCGTTGAAACAAGTCGACTGTGTAATCATCTATGACAACGAAACGCCTTTAGAAATCATTGAACACCTCTCTCCAAACATCTTAGTTAAGGGAGGGGACTACACATCCCATGACCAGATAGTGGGCAGTGATTTTATGAAGAAGGTTCAAGGGATAACTGACATCATTCCCCTGGATGAAGACACCGCCCATTATGGGTCTTCAGGCCCTAAGGTGGCTAAGGAGTAAGTTATGGATGTATATGGGACTGAGTACCACGAAGAATTAAGAGACTGGATTGACATAGCAGCAACCAAGCTCAAGATAATCAAGACCCCTGCTATCGTCGTTACAGGCGCCGGAGGGTTCATAGGGAGCAATGTGGTTAGGTCTCTATTGGATGCTGGAATCAAGGTTGTAGCAATTGATGATCTATCGTCCGAACGCATCCAAGAAACCTTAATGGAATTCCCTCAATTGGAGAAGGTGTTCGATCTTCAAGATGTCATACACCTGTCACATGAAGAGCTAGCATCTTATCTTGAACCCTTTGCTGGTGTTATCCACTTAGGGGCAAACTCCAGCATTGCAGACTCTCGCAATCCCCAATTGCGAAAAGACATCTTCCACCGCAACTACATATTCACGCGTAATATGTATTGGGCTACAATGGATAGTGTGTTTCCTTCTGGGGCAACTACCTTTCGCCCTTCTTTCGTGTTCGCGAGTTCAGCTGCCGTATATGGATCCGATCCTTCCAACTTCGATAGGATTCAAGAAGAACGTGACATTAACCCTTCTACTTGGTATGGGTGGACAAAGAGTCAAGCGGAACAAGCTCTCAATACCTGGCCTCCACTACGGATGAATGTTGAATCACCGGTAAAGGTAACCATCCTTCGCCCCTATAACGTATTCGGTCCGGGAGATGAGCGGAAGCCGAAGGAGTCTCAAAGCTTCATCACTCGATGTATCATCGATTGGTATCACCATTCTAAGCCTTTGGTATTTCATCATCCAGATGGAAGACGTGCGGCGCGAGACTTTGTACCTGTCAGTCAAGTGGTACGAGCTGTTTTCGCGTCTCTCCTGCGACCAACAAAGGAGTCCATGCAGCCTGTTGTTGTTGATGTGGGGAATGGGGATACTTGGGATCTATTGACCTTAGCTCGAAGAATAGGTCAGATGATGGTGACCTATGATTGGATACGAGATATTGATGAGGAGACAATCGCCCATCATGAAAGCACCTCTACTCCTATGATCCCTACAATAGATGGAAAGATAATTCAAAACCCCACAAAGCTTCCTGGATTTCAATTCCGTACCGAGGCAGACCTTCACCCTATGAAAGAATACTTGGGGTTGTCCCGGTTACAGGAATGGGAATTTGAAAGAGAGCTCCACGAACAAATAAGGAGGGTCGTTTCTTATGTTGAAGACAGCCGACCATGAAATGTTGAATGAGTATGCTGGTCAGGTGCAAGAAGCCCTGAATGACATCTTCCTGCATGAGGACACCTTTGACAAGCTCCTGAAGATGGCCACTCTTATCCGAGAGGCTTTTTCTCGCGGGAACAAACTTATCATCATGGGTAATGGGGGCTCGGCGACGGATGCTGATCACATTGCTTCCGAATTTGTAGGTAAGTTCGGTCAACCTAAGCGTCAGGGGTATCCAGCTATAGCCCTAACAAATCCTGCTTTCCTTACCGCTTGGGCCAATGACTTCAATTACAATACTACGTTCTCTCGCGCCGTCAATGCTTACATTGCCGACGGAGATGTTGTATGGGTGTTGTCAACCTCCGGGAACTCACGCAACATCATTACCGCTATTGATTACTTACGGGCTCGTCAAGAGAAGACCTTCTCCGTTATAGGATTTCTGGGGTATGCCCTTAGATCCCCTGCCATGGATAATTCTTATCCAGGGGTTGACGTTAACATTCGTGTCCCGTTGTACCATCCATATATGACCTCACAGGAGGCGGAGGAGACAATGCTCACAGCAATCATTCAGGATGTACACCGAGTGCTGTACCATATGATTGTCATGCATGTCGATATGGAATTAGCCACTAAATCCTGAAAGGCAGGTATATTATAGACATGGAAAAGATCGAAGGACAGAAAGCCGAAATTGGCTCGCCAGGACTTGGGCAGAAGCCTAAAGCAGAGAACCAGGAGAAGCAGGAGAAGCCGGCTGACAAGAAAGAGCAGCCCAAAAAGCAGACCCTGCGATTTATGACCAGATCACGCCATGGCAACAAGGTTCGAGTAATCGGACCTAACGATCCTCCTAATCGCCATGAGCGGCGTCGTCGCGATGCGACCATGCTCCGGAAACCACGGGTAAACAAAGGCCCGAAATCGCAAAGAGCGAACACGCCCGGGGCATTCGGTCGACAAGGACGTGTGTAACCTCCCACACTGGTAGAGAGGTGATTCCGCAGCGGCCCCAGAGAAATCTGGGGCTTTTTTATGCTCTCAGGGGTGGATTTCTTGGTTGGGCGGGGGTATAATTAAGACATACTACAGGAAAGGAGAGACAAGATGGGTAGGCAATTGAAGACGGAGAAGCAGAGAGAGAAGCTGTTGGCAGCGTTATATGGTATCCAAGGAATCACCGAAAAATTAAAAGGTATGGCGTTGCGATATTTTGCGGCTGAGGAGCTTATTGCACTATTTTCACGAAACCTTCTGTTTGATTCACAAGGGTTTGTTACGCACAAGGAAATGCAAGCGTTTTCGCGCGCACTTTACAATGAGCTTATATTACCCATAACAGGTATCAAGTGGTCCTCGTGCACGTGTCTAGTTACAGACGAGATGTTTGGGCGAACCTATATAGCTGGCATAATCGTGAGGTTTTTTGATCAGGGGTATACACCGGAACAGGTAAGAGAATGGTTTGAACACAATGTCTATCGATATAAATGCAAAGTACCCTCGACATTCAATCAACTGATCAGCAAGGGAGAAGGGGATATAGCTATACAGCGAAAACTCATCGAAGGGGCTTTTGAATCTGAAGATGCTTTCCTTCGCGCATACAAAGAGGAATTACGGAAGTTTTATATTAGATGGGCGGAAGAGCTCCGTGCCATCGCCTGATTATGTATATTATCGTTAGGAGACCATCTACATGTATCCACTGAAGATCCAACAAATGATACAACGTTACGGGTACCACGATGCTCACAACATGCTGCGAGGTGAGCCGTGGAATATCGAAATCAAGCAAGAGGAATTTGCGGGGGAGATCCTGTACCTGTACAAGTACAACCAGATCTCCACTGACTTCTCTCAGCCTGAGAGTAGAGAGGCCCGTGGGTTGATACTCTTTCGACGGCACAATGACAGAGGCATACCACAGCCTGACATCGCCAACATTGGGTTCGACAAGTTCTTTAACTTCAATGAGCCCAACGCCGATCCCATTGACTTCCGCAAGGCCTACATCTTGGAGAAGGTTGACGGGTCCATCATCAAGATCACTCGTATAGGGAATGACTTGCTCATCTCTACCAACGGGTCGATCAACGCAATGAACACCGATCTACCTTTTCCTTCCAAGGAGTATAAGACCTTTGGCCAGCTGGTGAAGGATCACATTAGGCAGGCGGAGTTCGAGGGCGGCTTTGAAGAGGGGATGTCTTATATCTTCGAGCTGGTTGGTCCGCATAACCGAGTGGTGGTTCCCTATCCCAAGGATGCCCTATATTTCTTGGGCGCACGGAGCAAGGAGACCGGCCGGGAGTACCTCCCCAGTGAGACCCCTTACTTCCTAAGTGAGTTTCGTACACCGAAGGTCTTCACCCATCCGAACAAGAGTTCAAGTGAGGAAGTGCAGAGGGTGCTGGAGCAGATCTGCACCACTTTAGATTGGACTCAGGAAGGGTTTGTTCTGTTGGAACCCTCGGATGAGGGTAAGTTTACTCGGGTGAAGATGAAGGGTGCCGACTACCTTGTGGCTCATCGGCTGCGCGGGGAAACAACTCCCACACCTCGGCGAATCTTGGACATGATCCTAACCGAGTGCGACGATGACTTCATTAGCTACTTCCCCGAGTACCGAGACATGGTGTACGAGGTAAAGGACAAGCTCCGAGGGTTGATTGAAGAGATCACCATTGACGTCAGGACAATCATCGATGAGGGTTGGGACAAAGTTGAACGAAAGACTTTCGCTAACCAGTTCGCCAAGAAGCGAATCGCACCGGCTATTCTGTTTGCCATACGAGACAAGATAGAGGCCGGGGAGAAGCTCTCTTCGTGGGACAACCCTAACAAGGTCCAGGAGCTACTTGTAAACAAGTTGTCCAATGACAAGATTCTTTCTCTCATGGACAAGCTCGCCGACGAAGGATTGATATAGGAGACCGATATGCGAAACTTGAGCATAACCACTGATCGCTTTCCCGTGCAAATAACTGCACGGGATGGTCTTTGGGAATTGAAAGACGTTGCTGTAATTGATTTAGGCAGCGTACCTAAGTATGAACCTTCTGTTTTGGATTTGCAGGAGGCTCCAGGGATCACTTACATAAAGACCAGTGACATGCTTGCTATGCTTCGCGTGGAAGTCGATCACTTCGTAACCCTCCTACAACGGGTGGTGACAAACATCTGGGATGATCCATATGGACCGCCTTGGGGAGTGCTTGCGGGCACATACCCTTACTATGACATGTGTGTGCATCCTTTTTCCGAGTCCTATCCTTATCATAAAGGACTAGGTAACCCCATCCCCATCGACATTGAAAGTGGGAAGGAGCCCTATGTCACCGCGCTCGCTCGGCATAGTATGTTCGTACCTAAGAACTCGATCTTCGGGATCGATGTGCTCAACGGGGAGGCTGATTTTTTCGGTATAGCTCAATCCTTCGGTATGTGGTGGACCAGTGTTCTTAATCATGAGGATGTAGGTCATTGGCCATTGGATCTGAGGGATAGTTTACATGATGATCCGGATTACCAACGGATCACGCTCACACAAGGAGAAGGATGGCCATGATAGCACATCAGGAAGTATTTGTATTTTGCGCGGAGCCTGGGGATAAGACAGGAATGGGTACGCATGCGCGTATTGGAGCGGTGGAACTATTGGGGGCGTTTGGGGATGACGAATTCATCGCTAATGCTGCTCGTACGTCTTTCAACAAGGAATCGACAGATACCGAGCGCAACCGAAAGCTCATTCACTACCTGTACCGGAACAAGCACACATCTCCATTGGAAATGGGTAACATTACCTTCCGGATAACCGCTCCCATCTTTGTGGCACGTCAATGGGTACGTCATCGAACTGCGAAGATGAATGAGGTCTCTCGACGATACGTGGATTCGGAGCCTCATTTTTATATCCCTGACTCTTACCGAGCACGACCGGAAAAGAGTGTCAAACAGGGAAGCGATCCGTACGCCGCAGTATCTAAATCCGATGTCCTAAGAGCGGATGTGATAGAGCTGTATGATGAGGCCCTGCGCATCTACGACAAGATGATCGAAGAAGGGGTGGCACCGGAACTTGCGCGTATGCATCTTCCCTTGTCAACCTATACTACATGGGTGTGGCAGATGGATTTGCACAACCTCTTTCACTTCTTAAAGCTTCGGGAAGACTCCCACGCTCAGGCAGAGATCAGGGAATTCGCTCATACCATTCATGACATGATCAATGCCCATCTTCCGCAGTTTAGTGCTGCAATGGAAGTCTTCGAAGACATGCAAGGGCTGGAGGAAGCTGTACGTACCGCGGCAAACGTATATAAGGACGATCTCTCCGAACTTGAGATGGCAATCCTGGATATAGCAAAAGACAAGGAGTTAGAAAATGCCGAATGAAAACAGAGCCTTAGCTACCATTGAAACGGTTCTCGACGTTGGTCCTATTGAAGGGGCCAACAAGATCGAGGTCGCCAAAATCCGAGGATGGAAGTGTGTAGTCCGTAAGGGCCAGTTCAAACCCGGGGACAAGTGCGTCTTCTTTGAAGTGGATTCCGTACTGCCGGTTGATGATCGTTTCACATTCCTGAAAGACTCCTGGAATGAGCGGGTGCAGGGGTATCGCCTCAAAACTCGGAAGCTTCGTGGTCAGATCTCACAGGGACTTGCTCTGCCCATTTCAGAGTTTCCGGAAATTGAGTATGGTGTTAAAGATGGAACACTGCCACCAGGTACCGACGTCACTGACCTTCTGGAGGTGAAACTGTATCAGTCACCCGATGAAGGGAAACCAGCAGGGGAACCTAAGAAGAATGACTTCCCGGGCTTCATCCCGAAGACAGATGAGGAACGGGTACAAAACGTTAACGTCAAGAAATTCGTTGAGACGTTGGCGGAAGTATACTCCTATGATGCTACCGCCTATCTCACGTCTTCACAGAACATCGACATGGTAGACCTCCTGTTGGACCAAGGTAAACACATGGTGAAGGGTGGTCCCTTCAGTGAGGATCCCATGACTCCAGGTCTTGTCACCTACGTCTCCGAGAAGGTCGATGGTACCTCATTCACAGTATACATCCGAGATGGGGTGTGGGGTATGTGTTCTCGCAATAGAGAATTGGTATACCAGGATGGAGATACAGAGCACCGGTACTCCGGGGTGGTTACTGAGAACGACCTGAAGAACCAGATGCTTCGTTATGCCGAGCAGTATGATGATATGCCGAAGTTGAAGCAGGCTGGATTCCCTAAGAACCTAGCCCTTCAGGGAGAGATCGTAGGACCGGGTATCCAGAAGAACGTATACGGTCTTCATGAACCACACTTCTTGATCTACTCGGTGTTTGACATCGATACTCAGACTCATGTGGCAGTAGACACTATGATCCAAGTAGCAAACCACTTTGGATTGGAAACCTGTCCCTTCCGGGCTGTAATACCAACACCCTTTGTGGTACACCAGCTACTCAAAGATCGGGATGAATTCCAGAAGGCCTTTGGACCTCAGTCGGAGGACGACCTGGTAAAGGCAGGAATGAGAAGCGAACGGTCGTTCTTCTCGGCCCTAAATGATGTTGCCCCGGAAGGTGAAGTGTACCGTCCCTTCTGGAGTATCCCGCGTGACAAGAAGAGCCAATTGACCTTCAAAATCGTAAACGCGGAGTACTTACTCTCCTCGGAATAAACACTGGTTGTCACTAATTGTTATCTGTCCCCCTCGTTAAGAGGGGGCTGTTATATTATTCCCGCAACACCAAGGACAATGTTCTTGTGGGAGGGGTAACATGTCAGTACAACTACATTCTTTCTCGGATGAATCATTCCTGAGAGAGAACACCACCGTCTATCGTATTTATCAGTACATGGACCAAGGGATCACCTACCTATGTGTGACTTGTCATCAACCTTTTACCGGCTCTCAGGAATACGTCATAGCTCAAGGGTTTTCACACATACATACTCTATGTGAATACCTACGGCAGAAGGGAGTTGTGTCAACTTGTTTGGACAAGCTTTCTGCTTAATCCCCATTTTGTTGTGATTTCTGTATATTATAGTCGGAAAGAATTATGCGAACAGTGAAGTTTATATTCCCTGTCGGGCTACCGGCCAGCGGAAAGAGTACGTGGGTGAGAGAAGAAGTAAGCAGGCTCAGTAACGAAGAAGGAGTGGCCTGTAAGATATACAGCTACGATTTGTATCGTAAGCAGGTACCTTACAGGGACATGACTGACATCCAGAAGCGCGAGAACCTGATCAAGGAGCAGCTTCGGACTGATCTTCGGAACCTACTCGCAGCCTACGGGCGTAAGGACGTGCTTGCGGATGCACATACCTTCTACATCTTCATCGACAACACCAACTTGAGTGAAAAGTCGGTGAGCAAGCTAACTCACTTTATCAACACCACATGCGAGGAGTTGCAAAAGGAAGCAGAGGATCCGTGGCAGCATTGCTTCGAGTTCAATTGGTCCTTCTTGGATGTTGATCTGCATACCTGCCTCATTCGTGATGAGGAGCGTGAGGGGCGCGTAGGCCCGAAGGTAATCCTTCGTATGTACAACCAGCATGTGACCAAGATAAAGCGTGGGGACATCGATGCCAAGCGTAAGGCTTTTGCCCAGCAACTATGGTGGGCGAAGTTCGATGCCCCGGCTCATGCCAAGCATACGATCGTGGTTGACATCGACGGAACCTTAGCCCTCATGGGCAATCGTTCCCCTTACGATGGGTCTAAGTACTACGGGGACAAGGTCAACCATCCGGTTGCTCATCTCGTGGAAAACTGGGTGGCAGGGCAGATAATGCAAGGGCTCAACGCTCACGTGGTATTCCTTTCCGGCCGAGAGGCCACGGAAGAAGGTGTACGTGGGACTCGTCAGTGGCTGGAGGATTTCTTCTTACCCCAGATCTGGGCAGTGGAAGAAGAGGGGGAATTCCGGAAGGAAGATCATCCTGAGTATCCTCGGTACGGTGAGTTCACTTGGGAGCTGCACATGCGGAACGAAGGTGATCATCGCCCCGACAACGTGGTGAAGGAAGAGATGTTCGATGGGTTAGGTATCTGGCCCTCGGAGGATCTTGAGTACGTTCTGTACTTCATTCTGGATGACCGAGACCAGGTCGTCAACATGTGGAGGAGCAAGGGACTGCCGTGCTTCCAGGTGGGTCCAGGTAACTTCTAATGTCCGATCAGTATAAAGACATGCTCGCCAGGTTCGTAAGGAAAACCAATAAGGTAACCGCGACCTGGCGGCACCAACACTCAACATCAGCAATCAAAGATAAAGACATGGCCCAGTTGTACGAGTTGCAGCTTGAGGCCGAATGTCTGCTTAAACAAGGAGATATGAATGAAGCAGCTTCTGATAACTGGGCTTGTGGTGGTTACTCTGGGACTTGTGGTAACCCTAACCGTAATTCTTCTTCATGTGGATGAACTATACGAAACCTTGGCCCTGACTGAGCAACACTTAATGGAGGCCTCGGAACAGCTAACTGAGTACGAACAGCGGGGTGGTGTAGAGGTAGCCTTCAACCCAGATGTACCTGAGGCCGTCATTGGATTCCCTATTCACCCGGATGACTTTCTAAGGTACACCTCCCCTTTCGGATTACGACGAAGTCCTTTCTTTGGGGTTGAAGTCCATCACACCGGAGTTGATATTGCCACCATTTGGAAGGCCCAGGTAGTAGCGGTGGCCGATGGCGTTGTCAAAGAACATTGGCCGGCGCCAGGCAACTATGGTGGCACAGAGTTTCGGGGGCATAGTGTGTATGGTGGCATGGTGCTGATTGATCATGGAGAGTTTGAATCGCTGTACGCGCACTTGGATACTACACGAGTGCGTACAGGTACGGAGCTGGAAGAGGGTGATGTAATAGGTAGGGTAGGCAATACCGGCCGTACCACTGGCGCGCACTTACACTTCGAGCTACACGTACAAGAGGAACGGGTTAACCCTCTTCTGTACATGAAAGAAATTGAAGAGAGGTGAGTCTATGGAAGACTACCGCGATGCCCAGCATATGGGGTGGTATATTTTCTTCGTTCTGGTCATAGGCATCTTCCTTGCTGCTATCATGGTAATAGGTGATCGATCGCATGAACGAGTGATATTAGAGAACCGATTGATTAAGGCCAACAACACCATTTACGAACAGGAAATGGAGTTGATGCGATGGCGCGCCTTAGAAGGTGGGGAGATCTCCGCCCATGAAATGGAGTGGGAACACAGGGACGATCAGTACATCGTTCAAATCCTATATTACTTTCGGTCTCGCGCTGAAGCGGATGATTTTTTAGGTACAATAGCCCCAGTGGTCGATCCGCAGGAGTAAGAATATGCAACGGTTCGTTTTCTTAGACATTGATGGAGTACTCAATTCCGCACAAACAGCCATCGACAAAAGGAAGGAGATCAATCAGTCTGATTGGCCTGCCTCCTATCAAAATTACTTCAGTCGAGTGGCGTTTGACATTCCTTCCCCCAACAAGCTGCAGGACCTTAATTGGTTGCATAATCACTTCCTACCTGAAGAGGTACATTACGTGTTAACCTCCACTTGGCGCCTATGCACCCCTCTTAGAGACATACGCATGCTGTTTTACGCTTCAGGGTTTACAGGAATGCTTACATACATGACTCCTGTATTACGAGGGCGAATGCGTGGAGGGGAAATCAGGCAGTTCCTGTGGAGGGCCGTACTGCCCCAAGATGAATACTCCTTCGTTATTATCGATGATGAGAGTGACATGGGGCCGTTAGCAGATAGACTAATTCAAGTGGATAACCAGATAGGTCTTGAACCATGGCACGTTAGCGCGGCCATAGCAATGCTTTCAAAGCCAGTGGAGAAGAAGACATGGGTCTCCGAGTAATAGTAACAGGCGGCAGGGACTACCAAAACCCCAGCAGGGTATTCAAGGTGTTGGATGAGATTCACCGGACCGAAGGTATAAGGGTAGTGGTCCATGGCGCCTGTCCAAGAGGGGTAGATACCTATGCTCACCTGTGGGCAATGAAGAATCAAGTACACATTGAACCTCACCCAGGTGAATGGAACAAGTATGGGAAAGGCGCCGGACATAAGCGTAACCGACTTATGGCCCAGTTAGGCGCAGATCTGTGTGTGGTGTTCCCCGGAGGTAGAGGAACACAGAACATGCTTGGGAATGCTATCGAGCATAATATACCTTATAGGATTGTATCAGATGAGTAGAACATTCGTATGTGGAGACACCCACAACACCATAGACATACAGAAACTCAGGGCTTTCGCCGAAGAAGAAGGAAAGAACCTCAGCAAAGAAGACTATGTTATCATCGCAGGAGACTTCGGTGGCATCTGGAACAACTATAGTGATATACGCGAAAAGGAGCTCCTACGAGAGTATAATGGGTTTCCATGGACTACCCTATTCATTGATGGCAATCATGAAAACTTCGACCGATTGTTCAGCCCCGAGTTCCCAGTGAGATACCACCCAGACCTCAAAGGCAACGTTTCTCGAATCTCAGAGAGCGTGTTCCGATTGCGGCGAGGGCATGTGTACCAGATCAATGGCAATACCATCTTCACAATGGGTGGTGGAGTGTCAATGGATAAGGGTAACCGAGCTGCCCATATCTCTTGGTGGGCTCAAGAACTACCCACAGCAGGTGACTATATCCAAGGATTGGATAACCTCAAGTTTGCCCCCGCCCCCATCGATTTCGTGATCTCTCATACGTGTCCGGAGAAGGTGTATCAGCGAATGTTGGTTACAGATCTTCGTGGGTTTAACTTACACATGGCATCATCTCGGGCAAGCGAAGATGAACGTAACCTACGAGGTTTTTTGGACGAGGTTGATACTCTTACCCGAGAGTCTCGTATCGGTTGGTATTTTGGGCATTTTCATACAGATCAAGTTTATGAGATCGATGGACATTATTACCACTGTCTCTACAACAGAGCGCCTATGGAAATCAGCAAGTGGAATGATGTACTCAGTCCGTTGACTGATTAAAAAGACACCTCATCCATCAGTCGATCTGTGGCTGATGGATCTACATCCGATTCACCGATCAAGTTATTAGACCCTAAGGATTCATCGTACACAGGTAGAATCTCCCCATACTCTCCGTGGAACCGATAAGCCAGTTCTTGTCCTACCTCACCTTGGTTCTGCTTCAACACTTGAGCGTACATAATGTCTTCCATGGCCTCTGTTTCTTCTGTCCCTGGTAGGTACCTGAGGGCATAGTAGTAAGGACGCCACACACTCAACACAGCTCGTGCCCTCTCGCCTAATGCCGCGCTATTCTTCACGTCATTCAATGTAGGACGTGTCTTACGGAGGTCTGCTACCTCCTGTATGTCTACGGTATCGGCGTTACGGTTGAACTGAGCTGTGTCAATGAAACACACATTCTGCATCTTGGCTATGGCATTCTGTTGGTTGGCAGCAGCCTCATAGTTGTTAGCCAGAGAGTAACCCTTCTGGCCCTGCATGAAGTCTTTAACCATAGTGACGAGGTCGATCCCCACAATAATCCGCTGCTCCCAAGGTATTTGATGCTTACTTCGATACTCACCTATGATGGCGTTGATGTCAGCCAACGAAAGAGATGGATCCTCTACAATCTCCACCATCCCGTTGTTGGATAGATACTCCACCTCGGGTTTGAGCTTACGGCGTAGGTTAACCAACTTCTCTGCATCATACCAATCCTGAATAGGAGTCTTGGTACGAAGAGCGGCCAATCGATCTATGGTAGAGATCATGTCCATTTCAAGAGTAATGTAGATGGCGGGAATCCCTAAATCGATAAACCCATTCATCAGGTTGAGCATGTATAGAGACTTACCACTACCCGTGGAACCGGCGATCAATATTATCTGTCCTCCGGCGGTCTTTCTCACCAAGGCTCTATCCAACAGTAGATCCCCACTAGCGGCTATCTTACCTGCGGCTCTTTCGGTAAGCTCTTTGTCATATCGTTCCAGAGCCTCACTCATAGTGATGAGCGGTGAACCACTCCTATTCATGGCTTCTGTCTGAGCCTCAACCAGTCCTTTGCTTACCTTGTCAAAGTATTTCTGGTCAGGGACAGAGGGCTGAGCCATGAACTCCAGAGTCTCTTCGACCTTCTTGTAGATGCGTGCACGAGTCTCACTTGCTGAGAGATCCCTTTTGAGGATCTCCAGATCCCCTTCATTGAAGGTATAGTCTTCTTGTCCGGAGAAGAGAAGGTTCTTTATCTCAGGTAGGGATAGCTTGCTATCTTTCTTGTTTGCAGCTTGAGCAATGCTTGAGGCATCAACGGTAGCGTTTTCCCCTAACAACTCATGGATTGACTCATACAATATCCGAGCTGTCTTATGGATGAACATGGAAGGACGGAACTCATGACGTCGAGCTGGGAACTGCATCATGTAACGCAGCGCGCGCGTTTCGGCTAATACCAAGTAGGTTTCGTTATCTCTTCTGTTTTGCTGAGCCAAGAGCTCCTCCTATGCGAAGATGTCTTTCACATCAAAATCATTCTTTAGCTTCATGTAGTTGTCTTTGAAGTCCAACTCCCCATTCACCTGTTTGATCGTTCGGTCAAGCAGGTCTCGTAGGGCGCTGAAGTTGTTATCGATTCCGCTTATGGGAATGTTCGACACAAAGATGATAGGCTTACCTTGCTTGTCTATTCTGGTGCGAATGAATTCGTCCAAGAAAGGTATCTGGTAGTTACTCTTGTACAAGGTCATCTTAGTCAGATCGAAGCTCTCATCTATAATAAGTACCTTGCACTCTCTAGCGCGCTGCAGGATGTTCTTGCGTTCGTTCTTGATTTCAGGATCCTCATCAGCTCTATCGTACATGTCTTCCACCAAAGCGTTGGTGAGTGTTCTCATGAGAATGTAATACACATCGATGCCGTAATCCCTGATTAGGGCCATACCAGCCCAACGTGCTAATGTAGTCTTCTGAGTCCCGTAGGGGCCTCTGAGGTAAAGACTTTGTTGCCAGTACTTCTCAGGAAACGCCCCCACGTATATCATTAGCTTGGTAACGCTGTCCCAAGAATTCTTCCCAACATAATCTTCTTTCGGATCATAGGTAAGAATAGCGGGTGGAAGGTTACCCTTCTTCACCGCCAGATAGGTCTCTACCTTCTTGCTGTATGCCACGTAACACTCGCAAGGTACCAAGATGCGGTACTTGGTTCCATTGTCTTCGATTACCTTAGTCATGTAGCCCGGAGAATTCCCTCCAGCGCATTTCCTACATGGCATGAATTGGGGTAACCCCGTGTTAGTATTGTCAAACGCCATATCCACCTCTACTAATTAGCAGCATGAGAGACCTAGGTCTTTCCCTTCAATATATAATCACAGCATACATTGGAGATCTCGGCATTGTTGTATGGTAGTCACACTGGTTACCTAGGCATGCAAGGTTTATCCCAGGTTGACGGCGGGTTCAACTCCTGTCCTGCGTTGTAAAGCGCATCCAGCCCAGGGTTATCATACGCAATCAACGTATGCGCTGACTAGGGAGCAGTAAGTGGTGCGTCCGAGACCCTCCTCTATATAATCATCAGTGGTCCTCAATTGAGGGCCACTTTTTTGTTTTTTGTGCCCCACCTTAGCCTAGGGGTTGTATATTATTATCATGAGCAACGGAAAAACAGTCGAAAGAATCAGTGACTTGTACGTCGGAGACATTGTTCGCCACAAGGCCCGGAAGACCCTGAATTTCAAGATCACCAAGCGCCTTGGTCGAACGAGCCTTGCGATGCAGCGCTGTGACATGGCTGGCAACGTCGATAGCCGCTACAAAGGATATCGAATCGGTCCGTCGGATGTTTCCAAGGGGTATATTACCCTGGTGAAGAAGGTGGATGAAACTTCCGCCCCTGAGATCGAATTCACCGAAGCTCCGGTGAAGAAGCAGGTAACCCAGGGTGTGACTGTTGACCAGCTGGAAGAGAAGGACATCCTTCGTTCCCACGTCAACATCATCGCCGAATTCCGACGCCTTGAGGCGCAGCTTTCCCCGGAGAACCTCACCTGCGATGGTGAAGCTTCGGCCAATCAGGTCGCGTTCCTTAAGAAGCAGATCATGGATAAGTGGGCCCTTCTCGAGGCTTACGTCGGCCAGAAGGTGGAGCCGGTAGTATAATAAAGGGGTGGGGCAACCCACCCTTTTTTGTTCTTACTAACTTAACACAGGGGAGTTTTATGAGTCGCATAGAATACAAAGTCGCCAATAGGGGTAGTTGGCATAACGCCGATGGATCGGAAGATGTGCCATATGAAGCCCTTCGGAAGGTAATGATCCACCGAACGTTGGCTACGTATACAAACGAAAATGTTCAGATACACCTCGATTATCATACATTCGCCGGAGAACCGGTTTGGTACCCAATCACCGTTAGTGTGTATGAGTATGAACCGGGTATAGGCACCCGGGTAAAGAAAATGCCCACTGAACACCAAGGGTTTACCTCGTTGGATGCGGGTGTAGAAGCCTTCAATCTTGTGAAGAGGAAGTATGATGGGTAATACTCAAGATTATGAAGTGATGACAATCAATGAACTTGGCAATAAGGTCGTCAGAACCTCATACCAAGGCCTTCATGTACGAGTAGAGTTTCGCAGGGCCTCTGTTAAGGACGTTAATTCGTACTTCGTTGTAGATACATCTATATATGGAAAAGATGGGGAGGCGGGGTCAGAAATCACGTGGATGTTTGCCGCTGATGCCCTGATGGAGATTATAGGGTATATCCGGCAAAGGTTTGACATTTGGTAGCCCCATGTTAACGTTACCGGTTGTATATTATAGGCAGGGAGATTAACAATGGCTAGTAAATGGCACCAGATGACCGACGAAGAGAAAAAGGCTCACATGGAAAAGGCCAAGGAATATCGGTACGCCCGCAAGGCGAAAGCGCTTGGCATTACCGTGGAGGAGTACAAGGAGCGGCTCAATGAGCGCGCTGCTGGTAAGAAGGTCAAGCTCAAGAGCGGTCGTAAGAAGCTGAATCCTGCCTACCGCGCCAGCCTGGATAATATCCTGGAGAAGGATTACCGGATCAACAAGCGCGGCCTGAAGAAGAACAAGGGGCAGATTGATCAGGGGGTTACCGTCAACCGTGGTGATGGTTCGATGACGGTTATGTTCCGGAAGGGTAACCTTGTACTGGCTTCCCTGTACAAAGAACCGCTTAACAACGGAGAAGATCGAGAGAAGGGTGTTGTCGCACCGGTGTTCTTCATTGACACGGAAAGCGGCAAGATGAAGCGCCTCAATCGTGAGACAGACGTGAAGAAGGGCCGCAAGGTCCAGGGCCCCGAAGACATCAAGTGGCCCAAAACGGTGTAACCCCGTTACACCATCCCGCCTCGCCCTCCCACCCTGGGAGGGCTTTTTTATGCACTAACTATCATGATTACAGAGCGCACCCAACCTCGTGATGTTATCACCGATGAGCAATTAGCGCAGGTAGAGAAATACATAGATCGCCTGTACGACAACCTAGGGTTAGACGTGGAGTTTAGTAAGCATTTCAAACAAAGGGTGCGAGATGAGCGCAACATACGACCTATAACCGCGGCCGAGCTTGTGCGTCTGTTCAAGCAGGTATATAAGCGATATGGTAAGAAGATCGCCCAACTCACTGATGAGGCGGAGATGGTCTTGCGTGACATGAAGACAGATATCAATGTACCAGTGGCCTTGAACGTTGATGAAAATGGTGATGTTCACATGATGGCTGGTAAGACTATCATGCGTAAGGATGACTTCCGTACATCCAATCCTGTGTTGGCTGTGGAGAACGTACATCGGTCACTAATTAACATGCCAGTACCAAACCCAAGAGACAATGAATCCCAGCAAGACTTCCACTCACGTTGTATGAGTAAACTCGTTGGGGACGAAGACTACGATCAAGACCAAGCGAATGCTATCTGCTACGGCAAGTGGGAGGAAAGCGTGACACGTAATAACCCGAAATCAATCCTGGAGAAGATTTCCCCACAGCGAAACCTGGAAGAGGGTATCAACTCCGATACCGTGTCCAAGAAGTTCTTTGAGCAGCTGCTCGATACAATAGAGGCCTTGGAAGATGAAGAGGGCTTGGATGATGACGAACGATGTCGTCTAATGGCCCAGCTCATCAATGCCGAGGCTAAGAAATACATGAAGCCAGCTCAATGGAAGAAGGTTGTGGCTAAGCTCCATGACAAGCACAATGGAGGTGGGGAACAACCCCTGACTGAACCTGCTCCAGAAGGTGAACCTGCACCTACTGGTACTCCAGGTGGGTGGCCGTCACCTGTTTCACGTCCAGGACGATTTGAATCCAAGCGCGTGGAAGAGGTAGCCCCTGCGGTAGAATTCTTCACTGATCCTACAACCGGTAACGTACAAGCTCGCATGGCAGGTAAAACTCTCGATCTCAAGTCATTCGTACAGAAAGCAGGAGAGCATGAAGAGGTCGCCAATCTCATACGCGCCCTCCAGAATCGAATCGAAGGTGAGGGTTACCACCCCAAACAAGACTTCAAGCCCTTCATCAAGAAGTACCTGTATAAGAAGGACGAGAACCCAGATGTGATCGTTCGGAGTCATCCTGAGAAGGATACTATGACTGCGCAATTTGATGAGGACGAGATTGAAGGCGCAATGGAAGAAGACGAGTTCTTCGCATCCATTATGGGTGAGGCCAATAATACCGACGACCTGTCGGACAAATCCTTACTCGAGAAACTCAAGCAAGTATTGATAGACGAGTCCTAAGACTCGTCTATTTCCTCTTCCTGATTGTCCCACTTACTCAGGTCATGCTTCTCTTCGAAGGTCGGCATTGGTTCTAGACTCTTATCCGAATCTCCGAAGTAATAGTTAATCACTGACCCGAAGAAGGCACCCGTAAGAGCGGATACCAGGGCGATAACCACGTCCCGGTTACCACTTGGAATGTCACGTGTGAATAGGAAGAACATACATCCTATAACGATGACCGCAAGTATAGAAGCGAACACAATTCGTATATAAGACTTGCGGCGTGTAGACTGAGCATACATGTCCATCTTACGTTCAAGGAACTCCAACCGCTTCATTTCATAATGAATCCGAAGATCCAACAATTTTTCTTTCCACGTCTGTTCTGCCACGGGTTTTCTCCTTTAGTAATTAGTGTGCCCCATCTCTTTTGTGGGGCGTGTATATTATGAACATGACTAGGATCAATGTAAAGGTGTACGGATTGAAAGGCGCAGATGGAACGGGCCGGGTAATGCAGCTCCCCATCGATGCCACAATCATGGAGAGAGATTACAACCCCTGTTACGATCGGGTTGTTGTTCCCGATACCACGGATGAGGGGTTCGATCCTATCCAGCAGCTTATGCACTTCAACAAGATCGTCGGACCGATGTTTGACGGCGACTATTGGATTGATCCTTCGACGGGTGAAGAGCTGAAGGTCATGAATCGATATGAGACCATGGCCCTCAGCCATGAGCTGTCTATATAAGGAGTGAACGATGAGGTTCTTACTGTACCTTGCCATTTTTATTACCGTCCTTTTTGCAGTTGGATTCCGAGCGGGAATTCACGTACGGGTTGGGGGTGAGCAGGCCACCGAATACCGGATATCTTTTGATTCCGAGAACATCAATTGGGACTTTCTGAGCGACGTTCTGGACAACGTGGTCACCATTGAGCGCGGAGAGTAATCCACATAAAGTGGAGACACAACAACGGAGAAGGAGTGATTCTATAATCACGAGGAGAGAGTAATGGGGTTTACATTCGTTAACGCCTATAGGGATAAGACAGACTTCAACTTCGACGTAGGTCGAGAGAAGCTGGCGTTGTCCGATGGTACTCCCGTACATGCGGATGCGCTGTATCGGGAAGACACCGGAAAGGTCCTTTCGGTAGTGAGTCCATCTTATGCGGTGGTAACCCACAAAGAAGCTAACAACTTCGCCGAGGAACTGTTCCGCAAGTCCGGCCTGAACTTTGAAGAGGGCCATGTCGCGGTCGACCAAAAGGGCGCGCGCTTCTATCGAGAATTCCGATTCCCTGATATGAAGTTTGCCGGCACAGGTCAAAGCACGGCTGTGGACTATCAGGGGAATGCCGACGAGCATGTACCTACGGTTATCCTGCGTAATAGCTTCGATCGATCGAGCGCACTGGATTTCATGTTCGGTACCCTTCGGCTGGTATGTTCCAACGGAATGATGATCGGTGAGAAGGTTCACGCGATCAAGTATCGTCATACCAAGGAACCGGATTTTGCCCGCATGCGTAGTGAGCTTCTCGAAGGTTTGGAGAAGACCATCGAAGGCTTCAAGGCGCTGTATCAGGAACTCAACCACAAGCCGGGGCAGCCGTACATGGATCTCATGATTGCCAAGGGGATGATCAACCAGATGACCCTTCACATCATGGAGACGATGGTGCCGGGCCTTATTGACCCACCGGTGGTCAATCCGGATGGGAACATCGAAAAGGTTAACGTTCACCCTGATCTTTCGGCTTACGCCCTACTGCAGGTGGTAACCGAAATTATCACCCACCGATCGCGGAAGTATACCCGCGCGGTACAGGCCCAGAATCGCCTGACCAAGATCTTCAGAGTATAGGGTAACGTCACCAAAGTGTAAGGCCCCTTCGGGGGCCTTTTTTTGGCGCCTTTGCGCGTTGGCGCCTGATTTGGGTCCCTAAAAAGTTACAACGTATGTCCCCACATCTCTCCTTCGGTTGTATATTATTAGCAGGAGGATACGATGGGCGTATTCAAAGAAGAAGTAAACAAACTGGAGCAGCTTGAAAATCAGCAGACCCGGGTTTATCCGGATGCCTGCGACGTAGGTATTCCGGCCACCCTTGAAGTGAAGAACATCATGCGTCCGATAATCAAGACTCTTCTTGAGCTTGACGAATCACGGGTTGTTCACAAGGTTGACACCGAGTTTATCACCGAGCGTCAGTACAAGCTCGTTGTTTACTTTTCGCAGGAAGATGGAGTGGAGTTTGACGTTCTTTATCATGGAGACAAGAAGCACGAGTTCTTCTCCATCGAGAGCCGACGGGTGGGACCTCCGCAGCACATTAACACTTGGCAGACCCGTCCTCGCCAGCCGGTGAATCCTATGGCGGCGCTGTACAAGGAATCACACAACGTGAGCGATGAAGAGCTTCGCACGGGTTGAGTTTAACCAACATTTACTAAACCCTACCTTCGTGGTAGGGTTTTTTATGCTTGCGCTCCGTTACTTTGCCCTTGTCTTTCTTCTTGGCATACTTACGCAGCTGTTGTAAGAATGTAGGAACGTCAACCACTTCCACACTGCCTATCATGTCGTCTCTGTCGTAGCTGCCTTTATAGGCCTTCATAGCCTTCTTTTTAGAGTCGAACCCAATGAGACACTTGTCTTCGTCGTACTCTCGCGTGCCGGGCTTTACCTGATGCACCACGTATACGTTACTTGCGTTGTCGGGATTGGGGCCTAAGAAGACATCCAGATAGTCCCCATCAACGGCATCTAACCCATTGATATAGCCATAGTCGGCTTTGAGTTGAGTGCGCCACCTGTTACCATCTGGGTCAACCCCTTCTCGGTACGTACCGGCCTTATTCTCAATGTGTATAGGCAATCCATGCCACGTTGTCTTAGCTTGTATCTGGTGATCCCACTAATTAGTAACATCAGCAATACCCACGCGCCAGCGCGGTTTTGTATATTATCGAAAGGAGTAAACACGTCATGACAGATAAAACACCAGCCAATCAGCCTGGGTGGGCGGAGATAGTTGAAGACATTGAAGATTGCTATGAACTCTTCAATGACATCAAGGTTCGCCTGAAGGAACTTTACGGAAGACTTGGAATAGAAACTACGGGGGAGCTCGCCGGCAAGCGACAGCCTAAGATCGTTAAGAAGCTCTTTCACTTTCCTGGGGACATCACACCACCGATGCTTCGAACTCTTGCCCGTGAAGTAGAAGAGTTGGGCATGTTCACCACCGGAGGTGAAGAAGGCGACTAACGCGCAATTCACTAACAGATAATAACCCTACCAGTGGTAGGGTTTTTATTTGCCTGAGCATAAGAAACCCGCTCCCGGAGGAGCGGGTTATTTTTCCTACTTTACTCTAACTCGGCTTAGCCGTTGTTATTGTAGTAGTCAGCGTTCGGGAACAGCTGGATGAGGTTTCGGAACTTCATACGACCGAAATACTTCGGCTGTAGAACCTGATGGTCACCATAGTAGGCTACACCAGCTTCCTTGTAGAAGGTCTTCCTCTGCAGTGTACCTGTGCTGAAGAACGGAACGAGAACGCCGAATGCCGCAGCAACGTCTGCCTCGTTGTAATCGTTCTTCCAGAAGAGCACCAACTCGTCATCAGGGACAACGCTTGATGGTACCTTGAACACTGGAATTCCTGCTAGAGTACCGGCCTTGTGAGGTCCGATTTGTACCTGCGCACCTGCACTTGAGAAATCATCGTGCAATGTCAGATAACTGACAGCCGCCGGTCCACCGACGATGCGGCTTACGCCACCACGAAGAAGTTCGTTGTACATCATGTCACCGATACGCGCGAGTGCGTGGGTAACAAGCTGTGCGTGCTGGATGTACGTATCGTTGTACACCGATGCGCTTTCGTCGCCAGCTGCCTGTACCGAGAACGGACGTGCGTCCCAGTCCAGGAAGAATTCTGACTTGAGAGCTTCTTGTCGAGCAATCCGAACCGCCTTGATGTCGATCGCCTTTCGGATCTCTTCACCAACTGCCTGGTACAGCAGCTCTTCAACGCTAGCGTTGAAAGAAGAGCCTAAGATGATCTCACTCAAGTGAGTCCATGAAAGACCCATTGTGATCGGACGTGGCTGGAACTGATAAGACTCCATTCGGAGCTTGGCGTCACCAAGGTGCTCACCATCAATGTCCAACTCACTGTTGTACCGACCAACGAAGAAGTCAGGAGCCCAATCAGAATCGGCGTCGTTCCAGTTTACACCACTCTGGGCTGTTACTGTTACGCCGTCGCCTGCTAGGTAACCTTCCACGCTTGCGATTCGGTCGGTGTCGATGATTACCCAGTCACCATTTCGGCGCTGGAAGGCAAGAGGCTCACCCTGTGTGGTATAGATTGTGCTCCAACCATCAAGGTAACCGTGCTTCCACTCGCTATCATCGGTCGGAAGCGTAAAGATACGCTCCGTAGTACCTGAAGTAGACGGAGCCAGCTGAGCAAGCTCAGTCGGAATTCGTCCCTCAGGGCTTTCCACCATCGGCTTCTCAGTGAAGTTAGGATTGAAGCTTCTGTTGATCGGCTGCGGAGTTGTTCCAGCACCTGCTCCAGATCCCTTCTCATTGTAGAAGGCTCTGATGTACTTGATGGAGTCCTTAGCCGTCTCCATCTGGAACTCTGTAAAGAGCTCAGGGCGTATTGAGTTTGGATACGAGAACATAACCAGGCGGAGCATATGGTCCGGCGCTGCGCCGAAGAAACCATCACTCACCTGAGTCTCAGTAAGAGTGTTCATGTATCGTGTCTGCTGCTCAAGGCGGAGAGCCGTGGTCTTAGCCGCGTTCTCATTGAGCCCCTTCAGCTTCTCACCGATCTCTGGAATGTTCTTCCACTTTTCGTAGAGCATGTCCAGCCGGTAAGAGCGCTCTTGGAGCTTCTTCATGTACTTGGGATCATTCTTCGGATCCAAGTGAGCCGCCTGAGGCTGCTTCTCCTGCATTTTCTGTTTCAGTGACATTTGTCTTTCCTCTGTCGTTTTCAGTTTGAGTCCGCGTGGTGTTTATTAGTCAGGATTTACCAGAAGTCCTATATAGCCGCAATGAAGGTCGGCTAAGAACCTTCTCTTCAACTCTTCATTGAATGTGTCCTCAAAAGGAGGCTCGAAGGTTGAAGACCCAACCAATGTACCACATTGGTGCTCTGTCTATATATTAGTGGGAGCTATTAGAGAAACCCCCCTAATTATTCCTCGTCCAAGTCCTCGTCATGATCATCGGTTAGATCCATTTCTTCATGCTCTAACCAATCCTCATCGTACTCTACATCTTCCCTTTCAGCGGGGTCGACGTCTTCTAGGTCCATAACCTTGGAGAACCACTCAAGATCGTTCTCGGTGGCATAATCTAATACAGATTCCACTGCTCGAGTAAGGTCAACCGAATCAACCCTGATCCGATAGACAGCGGGAGGCCTTCCAGCTCCCCCGCTCATCTCGTTATGGATTCGTTGGATGACCGCATATGCTTGGGCCTCATCTCCGGAGGTGAAACCTTCTTCGGTTCCGTCGACAACGTAAATAGCCCCTGGGTTACTCTTCCCTTTATATGCCATGCTTACTCTCCCGCCATCATGGCTTCGTAGATCATTGGATTTTCCATGTCAAGAAGAGTATCAGCACTCACATGAGTACGTGAATCAAGGATCCGCATGTATCGGTTCACCGCCTCTTGATAGTTGCTGGCTTCCAAGATCTCCTGACTATATGGAAGGATGGCCGAACCATGCTTCTTCAACAGCGAATCAAAGTACTCTTGTACTTCGCGCTTGCTCTCTGAGATGCGCTTGGAGTTAGCTGTCTCCGTGATAGAGCGTGACTGACGTCGATGCTCTTCTGCGCGATTACCTGCGCCCTTGGCTCCTTCTACCAAGTAACGTACTTCCTCACCCATTGTGGATTCAACGTAATGCGAAGCGTTCTCCTTGAGCTTCTGAGCCTGTTCCTTGATCTTTTTCGATCGTTGCTTTTCTTGAGCCAGCGCCTCTCTCAATTGAGACTCGCGCTGCTTGGACTCTTTAATGTAACGTCGTAGAGCATCGTGAGCCTTGGTTAGATCACCTTCCAGCTCCTTAATCCGCTTATCCCGTTTTTGACGTGAGTCCTTCATCTGGGCTCGTAGGGATTCTTGAATCTGCTTGTTGCGCTTTTTGAGATTCTCATGAGTCTCGATAGTTGGGCGATTCTTGAGAATCTGGACAGCCTCGACGAACTTCTTAAGGTGCTCAGCAGTCTTGACTGCGACCTTCTTCCAATCGTAAGAGCTTTCCTTGAGGTTATTCCTCACGGAGCTGAGATTTTTCAACGCACCCTTAAGATCGGCCGCCGAGATATCTGTACCGAAGATCTCCTTGAATTCCTTACCGGACTCAACCAACTTGTTGATCTCCTCTTCGGTGGCTTCGATCTTGGTTTGAATCTCTTCCTTTAGCTCCGGGATATCTACATCCTGGAGGTATGTCTGGATCTCTTTGAACTCCGAAAGCCTTTCATGTGGGCTACTCAATTGTGAGGCGCTGTCGATGAATCGTGTGATATCATCATAGGCTCTTCGCTGTTCAAAGGAGGTCAGGGTAGGCTTGGTTCTTGGTTCCATGGTCTTTCCTTCACTTCCTGTGTCTTTGTAATCCCGCCGCCGTCGTCCGGGTTCAGTTACTGTTGTTACGTTTTCTGGCGCCTCTGCATAAGCACCCTGAGAATCGACTCCGCCTCCGGCCACAGCAGTGCCCGCTGCCCCGGCATCACCCCCGCCGTCTCCGGCTTCACGTAGAGAGGTATCCCCGCTTACCCACACAACACGTGGATCAGCGGCTTCATCTGGGGCATCATATCCTGCATGAGGATCCTCAGGCAAGTCTGCCTCTTCTCCTTCCAATGGAGGATGCTCTTCAGCTGTGGCTGGCTGCCGCTTATCATCAGCCGGATTCAATTTCTGTGCGGCACCAGCATCAATAGCTGCTTCGGAAACCTTCATGTCTCCGAATCCAAATACGTCTTGACTCGGATTTGGTACTAGATCGGCTACGCGTTCGATGATGAACTCATCGGGAATTACATCATAGAATTCCATGTAATTGCCATCAACATGTTCGGTCACCTTCTCAAGATCACCAAGCCCTGCTGTTGAAAGCCCAACTTTTCCGCCGGACTCCAGTATGTCCTCTGCTAGCCTACCCATCTCTCCTACGAAGATGGCATCGGCCCATACAAGTTTGTTGGTCTCATCCAACGAGAGGTTGTTCCAGATAACTGCGGAATCCTTGAAAGAAGGATCGGCGCCCTGGGCGGGGTGATCAGCCAACCCTACACAACCTTCCCAGATATCCCTTTGGTTATTGATGACCTTCTCCCACAGATCCTTTGAATATCTCCGTCGGTTCTGGTTGATGAAGTCAAAACGGCTGATGGGTAGTCGCCATTTATTCTTCCCGATGTTCTCTCTGATAATTGAGTTGGCCTTTTCTTTCAGCTCTTTAGTAACCTTACCTCCGTTGGCCATATGAGATGCTACAGATTCGGCAATCTCTTGCCGGTCTGCATCTGACAGGCTTCGCGATTGCTTGATGGCCTGTGCCTTGGTTAAGGTAATGTTTTCATAAAGTCTTTGCTTCGCCATAGTAGACATGTCCTTGTTTTGAGCAACTTGAGAGTTGCGATTTGTGTCTATAAATTAGTATACAAACACGTTCACCCTTTATCCCTGAATTACCTTCCCCTGTTCCTCTCGCGCATGTAGTACAGCATCGAATACGAACTTGAGGGGCCCTTCTTTGTTGGCGGGTAGATCAGTTATACGATAATGCTTCCCTTGACTAGATCCTTCTGTTAGCTGGAACCTAACTGCGGTCTTCAGTAGCACATCTCCGCGGATTTTCTTATAGTTCTCCACAATCTTCTGATTGGTTTTTGGGTCTCGTCTCTTCTCATGAAGGACGCTTGCTTGTAAGTAATCCCGTAAAGAGCTTTCAGCAAACAGATCCGCCATGTCGCCTTCTTCTGCGCCCTCCTCTTCTTCTGGGGCCTCTTGAGTGAATAAATTGGGATTCCTCTTACGAATGATGGCCATCCACTTCTCAAGGTCCTTACCTTCAACGAAGCTCATCTTCAATAGGATGTCCTTAACCACCTCAAAAGGCAGTGGCCCATCAACACCCATGATGTTACTGATGGTATCGATGACCTCTGTAGCGAGGTTCAATGAGGAGCTCTTGGCCTGCTGTCGTGTTTCATCGACCTCGGCGTTAGGGAAGTTCATACTCAGTTTGAAGGGTTCTCGGTGATCATACTCTCCAGTAATAGCATAATGCAGCCTGAAGATGTCTGCTAGGCCTTCCAAGTAAGCCGATTGTAGGTTGTAGATTCGTCGGGCGAAAGGCTTATGCTGTTCTACCAACGAGATCCCTGAGTTACCGAACCCACCCCATTCCTGTACAAGGTATCCCTTAGGAGCCCCGCTTGCAATGGCTACTCTGTCAGTGAGCAGCTCAATGTCTCCTACAAAGTCCAGTTCCACTCTACTCTCGTGAATATTCAACCCCATCAAACCCTCTGGAGTCCATACAGTAGACATAAGAGTATAAGGGTCAGCTGCAATGTCGGGCATCTCATACCCCTGACCTTCATACATTTCCCGTACGCGATTGATGCGGTCAAACTGATCAGCTTCATTCATTCCTTGAGTGGTCTTTACCTGCATCTCTCTTACAGGGAAGCTCATGATACGAGCCATGGCTTGTAAGATGTATGCACTAGACATTTGTTTGAAGGGCGCAAGCGCTCGTACAAAGCTGCTCTTACCCATTGGGAAGAATTCACTCCGGCCAGGATTCAATCGAAAATGATACACACTCCAAGGCGGTACTAGGGTGCCGCCTACGTCATATCCGAACAGGTAGGTATCGAACATGTCAGAGAAGTCTTGTATCTGGTTGGATTCAATGGTCTGTAGGAGCTGTTTGATCTTGGCATCCCTATGTCGATAGCTATCCCAAGACTTGTGAAGGTCCTCCAACCTCTCTTTCACCTCCAGAGGGTTGAATTCCAATCGCTCGCGAAGCAACCGAGGATGTACGGGCTTAACCCCTACAATCCCGCGCTCCGTTACCTTCAATCCCCATAGAGCATCTCCATAGAACCCTATGTTGAAGATGGTATCACAACTTCGTCCCTGATCCACATTCCACTGATTAAGCAGTGAATACATGTGCTGGGTCTGCTCATCACTGGAGGCTTCAATAGAGATAATGTTGTCCTGCTGGTCAATTTGGGTAGCCTCATCTGCTTGCATGTCTGCGACCGCTGAGATAAATGGGTCATTCAAGTACATGAAGTCCAAGGAGTTATACCGGTCCTGTTTCTCCCGTAAAGTCTCCTGAGTCTCATGTGTATCAGACACATAGGCATTGAATAGTTTGCCTAACTCCCCGCTTAGCGCTTGTGGGATACTTCGGATCTCACCAGTACGAGGATCTCGAAAATCCTTTAGCTTCTCTATATCACTCGCGCGCCCTGAAGACCCCAAGCCGTGGACAAAGGCGTTTTGTCCACTACTTCGAGGCTTAACCCTAATACCAAAGAGCCCTAACAATCGATCGCCGAAAGGCCTTCGTGCAGTAGATTGTGCTTGAGCCTTGCGAGCCATAGCTAAGGCTTTGTTGTAGTAGTCCCGAGTAACCGCTTGCCCCGGGGCTTGTAGATTCTGTTGTCTGTTGATATCACTCATATGTTTACCAATTCGTCTTCTGGGTTCCGTTCATCATCTTTTTCGCCGAATCGTAGGTCTCAGAATGATCATTCGCTGCCCTCATATAGAACGGTATTATAGAGAAGGACGCGGCGAAGTTTTTGTAAGCCAACTTACCTGTGGGTGTATATACAAACTTAGGAGGGGAATCTCCCGTAGGCACCTCCAGTATTACTACCTCACCTGTCTCTCGACAGATGTACTCATGCTCCCACATCACTCTGTCTTCTGGTTTTACTTCGGTCTTACCCATTTGCACTCCTCCTAAGAGTTTCTATTGTTATAGGCTCGAAGGCCTTTACCCTATCCTTTGAGATGCCAGTGTATGGCAGTGCTTGTAACATCTGTTGAGTGACAGATGTAAGATTGTCTTTCTCGTAAGCCTCTTTTAACGTGCTATACGGGAAAGTATAGACTTGAGACTTACGAGGCACGAAGCAACATAAAATCACCCATAGCTCGGGGGGATTGCTTACCTGTGAAAAGGTATCAAAGGTCTCCATCTGATGACCACGCGTGCCTTCAAACACCTCTTTCAGGTTGAAAGCATACACACCCTTCATTGCTTTGCCTTCCCAGAACACCAACCGACCTTCGTAGATACCAATGCCATCGAAAGGTCTTCGTTGAGCTTGACCTCCAGCTACATCACTGATCTTGTATCCGTATCCGTGTCCTTCCAGAGTCTTCTTAACTATGGTATTGAATCGTGTCTCTTTCACACTAATTAGTGATAATGCAAAGAACACTGAGATTGACTCAGTGGACAGACAAGTAAGGAGACTTAGATATGGCATTTCTTAATCATGATGTTCTTGACGATGGACTTCGAGTACTGACCACTTACGTAAACCGCGTGGACATTTGCTCTCAGCTTCCTTCAAACTACGGAGAAGCAACGAGCGACTATTCATTAGGTCGTTACGTAGGGCATAGTGTAGGAGATCCCGAGCCAGGTGATCCCAATGGTCGTCAAGTGGAATCTGCGGCTGTTGAAGACGGAAGCGTTACAGATACTGGCGAAGCCACTCATTATGCTTTGGTTGATACAAACAACACCCGGCTTCTGGCAGCAGGTAGTCTGACTAACCCGCAGGTGGTGACAGATGGAAACGATTTCACCCTGACACCATTCACAATCCGTATTCCGGATGCTCAGTAAGCCTAGACTTACTTGAGGAGGTTATATGACTAAAAACGAACTACTACAGGATCTCGCTGGGCGCTCTTTTATCAAAGCTGTTGGAGATCCCGTTCTTAGGGAAGTCAAAGATGTGGGTGCTACTTGGTATACTGTCAATGTAGCTGAAACCTTCCAAAATACCGCGGTATTCCGGAACATAGACTTCTACGTATTCGATGAGGGGGGACCAGAAGAAGAGGCCTATTACAAGGATCAAGACCCTAAGATGAATGTGGCTCCCTCAGCATTTTCTGATAAGATACGGACCGAGTTCTTTACTGATCCAGACATTAAGGCTTGGAACATTCGGACCTCAGACGAATACCATAAGGCCGCGATCGTAGAGGCACTGATTGAAGATCCAGAGGACCCAGAGGCTGTTACACCTACATTGTTTTTGGTAGGAGAACACCCTGAAACTGAGGAGCTGGTGCGCATTAGGATATCAGGAATCTCTACAGACGTTATCGCGCAAACGGCCAATCTTCCTATGGTAAGATAAAAAGGATAGGGCATGGCCCAGTTTGGAACATCTTTTACATGGCCATATAAGATAAGACTCACCATTCGGCCGGAGTACGTACCGGCCGATTTTAATGATTGGACTCTGGTCTTTGACCAAGATTTCAATCCTATCTTCCAAGAACCTGATAGCCCTCTTGCACTTAATGGTCCTCGTCCTATGGGGCCCCATGGAGGAGATATACGCTTCTCCTTGGATAAAGAGGGCGAACAACGTCTACCTTGCCACATACGAGAGGCCACGTTAGCTGAAGATCCGGCTGATGCCCGGTTTGAGGTAGCCGTTAAACTTCCATTTGTTAGCTCCTCTAATCTCAATATCATTTGGATGTGGTGGGGAGTGCCGGATGTCACACAACCATCTCCCGCAGGGGAATTCGGGCAATTCAATACTTATCGAGAATCCGCATATGCTTATATCCCCGATGCTTATGTTGATGATGTAACTGATCCTGAAAATAGTCCGATAGTAGATACTCAAGGAGGATTAGTTCTAACTCCAGATGAAGGTTTAGTAGGCCCCTCTCTTGACTCGACAACAAACACAGGACAAATAAGATACACTCCTGAGCGAAATATAATGGGGACTGCCTTCACTACTATCTTTGGGTATTACAAGAGAGGCAAAGGTGGAGGTGATAGAGGCTCCTTCTTAGGAGAAAATGCCAATAATCGGTTTGGCCATAGAACCACCGCCGGCGACGAATCTCTACATTTAATTGTAGCCGGCACCACTCGCACACAAACGCCTCAACTTCCCAATAATGAATGGCATGCGGTTGCTGTAAAGCGTGACGGAACAACATGGACCTCTCGGGCCAATAGAGTAGCTGGTACCACTGGAAGTAGCACTACAGTATACCCTGTTGATGCAACCATCGGTATGGGTACCACAGCTAACCGTGCTCCTGACGGCATTATCGATGAATATCAAATATATACTGAGGCCCTTTCAGATACATATATCGATGTCACTCAAGACAACCTGCTAAACACTGATGCCCCCAGAGGTATCTTGACTTGGGGTTATGTCTTTTATCCAGAAGACATTACCACTGGTGAGCCAGAGGTCAACTCCCCTACTATTCATCAGACTCATCATCTAGGCACAGAGAACATTGAGACAAATCACCCTAGGGTAAACGATGCTGTTCTTGAAGCTGAAAGATTATTTATACCCGAAAATCTAAGAACAGGTCCTCCGGAAATAGAAGGAGCCACGCTTATATATACCAATCATCTTGAAGCTGATGACTTGGTAGGACCAGCGCCTGTATTGCAGGAGACCATTCTTCTCTTACAGATTCATCGTTTAACATCTACTCCTATACAGACAGATGCTCCAGAGCTTGATGAGTCGATTATCCATCAAACACATAACATCGTGAAGGAGCAGTTAGCAGGAAGCACCCCTGTTCTTGAAGACTCATTCATACATCAAACTCACAACATTATCAAAGAGCAATTCGTTGGTCCTACACCTGAATTAGACGATGCCTTTATAGGTAAGGGACATTTGGTAATGCCAGAAGACCTAACAGGACCAATTCCTGTTGTTGGGTCTCCCGCTTTCAAAGGTATTCATAACTTCGGTGCTTTCGATCTTTGGACTACTCCAACAATATGGATGCCGGAGCTAGGACGACCTGTCTTCCGAGAACGACATAACTTCGTACCTCAAGACATAGCCACTCCTCCACCGTCTAAGATCGTTGGTGTGAAGGTATTCATTTATCTGCATCCGGAAGAGAATGAAATAATAGCCGGAGTACCAGAGGTAAATGATGCAGACAACAGACAGCTGCATAAGGTACGCCATGATCAGACGACTATGCCTACCCCTGACTTGGGAACAGCGGGCATCACTCAAACCCATAGAGGAATACGGCCAAGAGACCTTCCGCGGTACTTGATATTCCAAGGACATGTGTACGAACCTAAGTTCACAGATCCAACTCTAAACTCAACTCATGAAATACTTGCGGACGATCTAATCGGGCAAGCTCCGGAGGTCAATGATGCCACCCTAACGGTTGTATTCAACTTCGATGGTGACAACATTGTAGGAGAGGCCCCTGTAGTAGGTGAAAGCGATCTCACTGAAAGATATGTGTTCTTCACTGAGGGTATCACAGGCGAGGCTGCAGTAGTAAATGAAAGTGAGATTTCTCAAACACATGTACTGGCCTTAGAGGATCTTGAAGGGGCAATGCCGTTTATTGACACATCGTTCCTAATTCAAGATCATGTGTTCGGCGGTGATGGTATCACAGCCTCACCTCCAGTACTTGGTGAACCAGAATTGGTAATGTCTGTAAGCTATATAGCTGCAGACATCTTTACCGACGAACCTGTTGTAGGTGAATCGATCATTGACCAGATTCATAACTTGGCCGCAGATCAGCAGTCGTCTCCTTCACCGATACTTGGGGACTCAGTACTCTTCATCAAAGAAACTCAGGAGCTAATAGCAATGAGCTTTAGGACAGGATTCCCCGTAGTAAATAGAACAGGTATCAACGGATTTGATGAGCCGCCTCCTATTGAAGCCCCGAACGCTGGAGTAGGAACAGAAGGTATTACCTTATCAAGGGACGCCCAGATTATTCGGCAGCTTGGATATCTCCGAAGATACTCACCAACACAGATACGTGATGCGTGGCATAATACAGGTCAACGCATGGCCACTCCTCATACCCCAGTATACGGAGGTGGTGGACTCTTCAAAGTCAATGATATCAATTCTTCAATGAATGGAGCTATCCTCCTATTCTTGGCCCCTCGCTTCACACCTGTTGATTGGAGCAAGTATGAGATCACCGGAAGGATGGGAGCCCCCTATCCACGTAATAAGGAAACGGGTACTCGATTGATGCGAGCTTACGTACTGCTTACCCCAGATGAGGTACAAGCTATTGAAGAGGATGTGGATGCTGATTTCGAGGCCTTCTACGTACGAAGAAAGCGCATACCACTAATTACTGAATAAGGTAACCTGACTATGCAGATGGATCGAATCATTGATTTCCTACTCAACTACATGCCTTCCCGACGAAGGGATACATGGGTTTACCTTGGACAAAACATAGCCACGAACGAGACCCCAAACTACTTCGCCGGACTTGTATATAGGATCGATGCACCTGCCTCCGCAGTCAATGGCTTCTTTATTCTTTGCACCGAGAATGTATCCACTCCTGTCGACTGGGACATGTATGACTATGTTAACAATGAGCTGCAGCGCACAGACACCCTTCATGTACCCAGCGAATTCTTAGTTGTTCTTACCAAGAGCGACCGAGATGCAATTACAGAACCCTACGATCCTAACTTCGTTCCCTTCTTAGGGATGCTCGAATTTGAAGATACGGGGGAAGATCAATATCCATCTGTCATCATCCCTGAGCATGAGCTTCATATCATCCTTAGAGATGCGGGCATACCCTTTGTCAAGTGGGAAGAGTTGGAATACGATGTGCGCACTATGCGCTACCTTATCGTCCGCCCCGCAGTAGAGCAATTCTACAAGTACTTCCCTATCATTGAACATGAGACCATTCCTGTACAAGCCCAGGGGCGCTTTGAGAAGGAGTTGCCTAAGGATCCTAACTTCATTCATGTAAGGGCTGTCTTTGGTACCAACGCCTCTCAAGCCGCACAAGGATCAGGAATGGGTAACCCGTTCCAATACTACCGAGACCAGATGATCGGTGGATTGTTCATGGGTGGGCATGCCTTCGGGCGACCACAAGGACGCCCTGGACGAGCTGGGCGTATAGCGCGAATGGCTTTCAATCACAACGACATTGTTAGCAACTTACATCATCAAGCAGTGTACAATAGCATGCTCAACCGATACGCGCGGATCAAGTATACTATCAACGGAAACAAGGTTGAAGGGTATCATACCGGTGCTCGTTATGTTACCATTGAATGGGGGTATATGAGCGATGATTGGGAAGACATCCCACATGATCGTAAACTTGAAGTACGTGAGTTAGCCGCCGCTTACGCTCTTCGTACCTTTGGTAATCTTCGATTGCAAACCCCTGACAACTCTCCTGGCAAGGTAGACTACTCAAGATGGATTGAACGAGCTGGAGAGCTAGAAGAGAAGATTCTTACTCACTGGCATGAGTTCACCAAGCCTATTGTGGTTAGGAACCGCTAATTAGCGGTCCGCTAACACATCCATAGACATGATTTTACTCTCAGTATGAAATGGGAAGGAGAATCACCATGCCGACACAAGACTCTACAACAGGACCCGCTAAGCCGGGCATGTTCACACATGTGGAAGAGACTATGGACCCGTTGGTTGCGTCCGTCACGGAGATGCACGATGAGGCCGTCCACTATGCAGTACTGGCGGAAAGGTATCGTACGGCATTGATTATGGTTGCTGGCGGCAATGAAATAAGTGCAGACACTCGTGAGGTCATAACAGCTTTACTAGGCAAGGAAATGCCGAATGAGAACGGTGAATAAGAACGTCTTCTTCGCGGCAGACCCTCACCTTCATCATGCTAACATCCTCACCTTCAAGAAAGATGATGGTACCCCATTAAGGGACTTCAAGACCATTGATGAGATGAACGTATACATCATTGAGGCCTACAATTCTGTGGTCAAACCCGATGATAAGTTATACATCTTGGGTGATATGGTAATGAAGGACAGTGCGTGGGCTCATGAGATCTTGGGTGAGATCAATGGAGAGAAAATCCTAATTCGCGGGAACCATGATCGCGCCAAGTTATCTATCTATGCCCGATACTTCAAAGATGTACGTAGTGAGATCACTTACCGGCTAGCCAATGGCCAACATGTCATCTTTACCCATCGCCCGGTTGTCCTTCATGAAGACCACAAGCTTGTGTTCAACGTTCATGGACACACCCACCATAAACACCTGGACGACTGGAGGTATTACAATTTGTGTCCTGAGGTCGCGGGATATGTACCCTATAGTTGGGACTACCTGCATAAGGTGTTTATGGAGACGTTGAAGCAGAAAGGTCTTCTTCATTAGTCCCCAATTTTTTTTTGTACTGGATTGGAATCACTACGAGGCAGGTGGGGACATTGTAATGTACAAGCTTCACATCCCTTCCAGTGGTGCAACACCGGTTTGATGAGGTGCTGTGGATTTCTTCCACTAAGTAATAACATGATACAGGTAATGCAACGCCAGCAGAATAACAATCTCGTCTTCGCCAATGAAGATTGGAATAGGGAGAGAAGTGTGCGGCGTTAAGGGTTACCCTTTATGAGATGTAACGTCGCCACTAGGCGACGTTTTTTTTGCCCCGCTATGATATGCCTACAAGTATATTATAGCATAGGCAGGGTTCTTTGAAATCATGAGAGAAGGGAGTAACTAGGAATTGAAACACAGGGGCATATGCCCATGTGTGATAGAAAGGCTAGGTAGTCGACCCGAGCTGATCGGGCGGAGGATTCAACCACGTTGAGGCCAGGAGGTGATGGCGGCGTGACTCAACATATATGCAGATGTGGGCAAAGTGCAGCCGAGCGCGTGCTGTGAGGTAAAGCCACCGGACTGCTAATCCGGCGGGGACAAGCGTGAATGGTACCGAGTGATCATTAGGTGCTATAAGCTCCCCACTGTAGGTTCAAATCCTACCGTCTGCATCTATTGGGCTGGCATGTACCAAGGCTGGCGAGTCTCCCTTGCAAGGAGACTGTGGAGGGTTCGATTCCCTCGCGGTCCACGAATGCTTTGCGGTGAAGCTGTCTATGGGTAGGTTAACGTGACCTACTAAACCGCTCTATATGGGCCTCGGACGTCGGAGGCGGAGGGAGTATATAACAACGACACAAGATGGGTTGACTTGCGCCCGTCAAAAGGCAAGCTACAGATACTCCGGTAAGACTAAGTCTTACCGCCCATATTTCTTAAAGTACGGGCATGGCGGAATTGGCAGACGCGCGGAGCGATGTGACAACCCGTGCGGCTTGCAAGTCACAGACAAGCCGCGATGCAGGNTCGAATCCTGCCGCTACGCAACCCGCTCGGTATGAGCGGCG
>SL_5KL_010_SEDDRAFT_10000068_pt1 | contig 54287 bp, 51 predicted proteins | sample SodLakKL_010_SED_FD_9118 | JGI IMG/M metagenome (IMG submission 9118)
CCCCGTCTTAGAAGCGGATCTTTCAGAATATGATACACGTATAACGGCCATAGGCTCGCCTCTGAGTTCGGAAGGTATAGCGTTGGCCTTGAGAAGGAGGAATACGGAACCTTGGACTCTGCCCCGATTGATAAAAGTTGGGAGTTTAACGCCTCTTTCAGCAGGACTCCTTTCCTTTCTTATAGACGGGAGGAGTACGGTTCTCGTAGCGGGCAGCAGAGGTGCGGGAAAAACTACATTGTTGGGTGCTTTGATGCTCGAATTCCCTAAAAGCCAAAGGATACTGACCATAGAAGATACCAAAGAACTTCCCACAAAGAGCATGCAATCCATAGGCTACAACGTTCAGAGTCTCATGACTGCGTCGGGGTCATCTAAGGGTGAGATGGATCCAGAAGAGGCGTTGAGAGTTTCTCTGAGATTGGGTGAATCCGCTATAGTCATGGGGGAAGTCAGAGGTAAAGAGGCAAGGACTTTATACGAAGCCATGAGAGCGGGGACCGCCGGTAGCGCCGTGATGGGGACCATACACGGAAACACGGCCCAAGGCGTTTACGAGAGGGTAGTTCATGATCTAGGCATACCCCGTGAAAGCTTTGGAGCCACAGATATCGTGTTGATAGCGGGCATAGTCAGACCAGGAGGTATGCAGAAAAGAGAAAGGCGGGTGACTCAACTCGCGGAGTACAATGATGGAGAATTTTATGATCTGATGAGTTTCGACGGAGAACTCAAACCCACCGATTCTTTCAAAAGGGAATCGGAAAAGATAGGGGAGATAGCTAGATCATGGGGCTTGACTTATAACGAGGCTGTAGATAACATAAGGTTGAGAGCTAAGATGAAAGAAAAGATGGTCGAGACATCCATAAAAAAGAACGACGAAACGATCTTGAACGCGGAGTGGGTCGCCAATGCTAACAACAAGTTTTGGAATCTTATCTCCAAATATGGTATGGAGAAGGATTACGATAGGATAGAAGGGGAATGGATGCGATGGTTTGAAGAGAGGACAAGATATGCGTAGTATTTACGAAAAGGGATGCAGATGGGTAAACGAGCAGGTCGGACCCGATAAGGAGGACTACAAAGATAGAAAAGAGAAAGATCTTAAGGCGTACATAGAAAAAAAGAAAAAATTTAGAACAGCCCAGGACCGACTCAGAGGGGCCGAGATCGCAGAGGGTAAAAGATCTAAAGCATACCAAAAAAAGAAAAAAAAGTACGAAAAGACAAAAGAGGAATATAGGCGAGCTGAGGCAAAATACAAGAAAGAAGGTTTTCAACGCACCATGGGTTTTATAGGTATGGATTTTGAGTACGAGGAGATATTGGTTTTTTCTTTGTTTTTAACGGTTGCAAGTGCGATATTGTGCTTGTTCATCATAGGGATAATCGCGATCTACTTCCAACTCTCTGCTTTAGAGACCATACTTTACGGTATGCCTCTGATCACGGTGGTACCGTCTCTAGTTATGCTCTTCATCGCCAACTATCCTGATATATTGGAGAAGAGGATGAAAGCTTCTGCCGTAGGTAGATTACCCGAAGCGGTAAACTACATGACCATGTCGATGAGACTAAAACCATCCCTTCATCGTGCTGTAAGTTTTGCGGCTAAGAACACGTCTCCTCCTATATCTTTCGGTCTGAATCAAGTACTCTGGAAAGTATATATCAGAGACAGTTCTACTTTGGAAGAATCGTTCCTTGATTTTGCTCTACGATGGGGCGAGTGGAACGAGAATTTAAAACGTTCTCTGTATGCTATCAGATCTTCTCTTTTAGAAAAAACGGAGGAGGGTTACAAAAAATCCTTGGAAAGGGCTAACGATCTGATGATTGAAGGAACGAAAAAGCAGGTGGAGGACTTTACAAACTCATTAAGGACTCCCACCACCATACTTTTTGCCATCGGTGTCCTTCTCCCTCTTGTCATAGGGGCTATGCTTCCTCTTATATCACTCACCGGTTTAGATATGGGGAGTATGACCGTCGCGGAGAGTGGGACGGCCCAAGATAATCCCATCGGCCTTCCTGCCCTTGTTTTGATAATGAACGTTGTGTGTCCCGCGGCGACGCTTTTTTACTCTTACCGCATCTTGGGTGATAGACCGGGAACTAGAGAACTGCCCGAGATAGATCTCGAAGATAATAAAAAATTGCACATCATGGTATCCATATCTTTGGGTGTTGGGATCGCCTTGATGATATCCTTATTTTACTCTCAGCTAGCTTTTTTCCAACCTCTACCTATCTTGTTTCTTTTCGTGGTACCTATTTCATATTACTGTATCTCCACCACTATGGAAAAGAAAAGAGAAAGAGATCTTATACTCGAGATAGAGAAAGAATTTCCCGATGCGCTCTTTCAACTCGGCAGCAGGATCGCAGAGGGTACGTCCACGGAAAGAGCTATGCTGAAAGTTTCAGAAACTTTAGAGGGGACGAGATCCGGAGAGCTTTTCAGAAAAGTCGTCTCCGCTCTAAAGATAAAGCATCTATCCATGAGCGAATCACTTTTTGGAGAGGATGGCATATTAACAGATTTTCCCTCTCGTACCATCAAAACCACCATGAAGACCGTAGTCGAGATAGCCGAAAAGGATCCTGAGGAAGCCGGTAAGACCATAGTGAAGATAGCTAAATACCAGCAAGATCTTAGAGACATGGAGCACGAGGTGAAGAACAAACTTTCTAAGAGTGTTGAGATGATGAAGGCGACAACTTTGATATTTGCTCCTATCATCATGGGGATAGTGGCTTCACTTTACTTCATGCTCTCGGAAGTTTTCGCCGGCTTAGGTGCCGTGGATATGATATCACCGGTTTCCTTCGCTGCGGTATTAGGGGTTTATCTTATATGTATGGCCGGGGTTATCACCTATTTCACCAAAAGCATAGAGAACGATCTGGATATGATCGAGTTCAAATATACTTTGGGTAGGACCATGCTCATAAATATAACCATATTTTCCATCTCATTCATGATAGGAAAGGTCGCCATAGCCGGGAGTATTTGAATACGGTTTTAATCTCGATCCTTCTCTCCCACTAAGATGATGGTTACGTCGTTCACATTTGTTCTACTTTCGAATTCTAAAGAATCGTTCAACTCTTCAAAAAATCTCTGGGAATCATGTGCTTGGAGAAGCGGGCTAGTTTTTTTCTTAAATCTACTTATACTCTCGCAGTCGGCCACGGCGCCAGCTTTGTCAGTCCCGTCTATACCATCGGAATCCGCACTAGCTATCACGATATTTTTCCTCCCTTCGATCTCTTCTGCCGCTGAAAGTACTAGTTCACGGTTCGGTCCGCCCTTACCCACCTTTTTATCCATATCTAAACTGACCGTAGTCTCTCCTCCTATGATAACTGCGGCAGGAGGCTTTAAAGGATTCTCGGTGTCTTGGATCTCCTTGGCGATGCCCATCAATGTTTTTGCCACCTCCCTGGCTTCTCCTTTGTTCTTAGACGATAAGATCATGGTGTTGAGACCTTTTTTTTCAGCGAAAGCAGCTGCTGCGGTAAGAGCGTCGAAATTGCTGCCGATCAAGTTGTTGTCTACTCGAATATGATCCGGAGTCTCCGGTATCTCTCCTCTCACACCTTTATTCAAATGCTTTTTGATGCTTTTCGGTGCATCTTTCCAAAGATCGTATGTTTTTAAGACATCCACAGCATCTTGGAAGGTAGAAGTATCGGGGGAAGTAGGACCGGAAGCGATCACATCTAGATCGTCGTCGACAACGTCCGAGATGATCAGTGAAACCAAGTGGCCTTTTTCTTCACAGAGTTTGGCGAACATCCCTCCTTTGACCTTAGATAGATGTTTTCGCACCGCGTTCATCTCATGTATATCGGCGCCTGATCTGACCAAGATCCTGTTCAATTCGTTCATCTCCGTGAGCGATACCCCATGGACAGGGTAAAAAAATAGCGCAGAACCACCTCCTGAGATCAGGAATATGATGAGAGCTTCTTTCTTTCCCTCCAACTTCGAAAGGAGTGTTTCCGTGGCTTTTAGGTTGGTTTCTTCAGGGTAAGGATGCTTTGCCTCTTTTATAGGAACGGGACAGGAATCTTTTTCATATGTGTGACCTTCCTGGGTTATCATCAATCCATCGTCGGGATCCAATCCTTTTAGAGCGCTGGCCATGGGTACGGAGGCTTTCCCTATACCAAAAAGTAGCACTTCTTCAAAATCTTGTAGTCGGTAATCCTTTTTTCCGATATATAATGTGTTGTTTTCGACCCTAAATTGTTTGTTTATTAGATGCTCTGGGTCCGCTGCACTAACCCCTTCGAGGATCATCATCTTCGCTAGATGTTTCATCTCTTGGCTATCCATGGCCTTAACTTCCACTGCGTATATTTATTATTTTAGAATTTTTGTTGACCAATTCTTAAGTAAGAGAAAATCATTCATAGCGTATGTACGTAAGCATAATAGGAGGAGATGTCGGAAGCTGTTCGGATGAGGACTGCGCTAAAGCTGAAGAGTTGGGTGAAAAGTTGGCGGAGAACCATCATATATTGGTATGCGGGGGAAGAGGAGGCGTGATGAGAGCGGCATGCAAAGGTGCCAAGAAAGCCAACGGAACCACCATTGGCATATTACCCTCTGCTGATAGAGAAGAAGCTAACGACTACGTTGATATACCTATCGTTACGGATCTAGGTATGCTCAGGAACAGTCTAGTGGTATTGAACGGAGACGTCGTAGTAGCCATAGACGGTAGTTATGGAACCCTTTCTGAGATATGTATGGCAAAAAAGTTCGGAAAGAAGATCTTTGGTCTCGATACGTGGGACGTAGATGCAGTGGTTCCCTTCGAGGATATGGACGAATTGGTCGATGAGTTGGAAAAAGTTCCGTTATGAATCAATACAGTTCCTCTTGTATATGTGTTCGCAGGTTTTCATCGGAGATGTTAACACAAAAGATGTAACTTTCGTCTTTTTTGTGGTTTAAACTCAAGGAGAAGTCCTCCGTATCGAAGTAACAGGGATTGAACTTGAGCATCAAATTTTTGTAGATGGTCTCTTCGATCTTCCTTAAAGACTCTAAGGATTTTGCGCCTACCAGTATTTCTATGTCCTTAAAGGCCTCTTCTAGATCTTCAACAGGACTCTTTCCATGGGAGATATCATCGAAAGATTCTTTTATTTTTTCTTCAGCATCCTCGAGTTCCTTTTCCGTGCCTTCAAATTCTTCTTCTATATGATTTCGCTCTATAGAAGCATCTTCGGCCGTTTTTTCCTGAACATCTTCTTCGTTTTCATCGTTCTTCGGTCGCCACTGGTCATATCTTTCTATCTCGTCTTCGTCCGATATGTATTTTTCAAAGATCTTTTCAAGTTTCAAGCAAAATTCAGTTATGTCGTCCCAGGAACCTTCTACTTTCAGACCTGAATTTGTTTCATCTATCTTCGCCATGGTCACATCAACAGTGAAACACTATTTAGGAATTTGTGTTTCAAATATCTACATCGTAGTAGTCCTTATACCATCCTACAAATTTTTTCACACCGGTCTCTAGATCAGTTTTTGGTTCAAAACCTAATCTTTCTTTAGAGTGAGATATATCGGCGTATGTAACTTTCATGTCACCTAACTGCATTGGAAGCATGTTCTTTTCGGCCTTTTTACCTAAAATGTTTTCTAGGATATCTATAAAGTCCATGAGGTTCACAGGTGTATTGTTACCCAGGTTGAATATCTCATAATCGAACCTTTCATCTAAACTCTTTATGATCCCGTCGACTATGTCGTCTACATACGTGAAGTCTCTTTTCATATCACCATGATTGTAAACGTCGATGGGTTTTCCGTCTACTATCCTATCAGTGAACTTGAACATGGCCATGTCGGGTCTACCCCAGGGTCCATAAACGGTAAAAAATCTCAATCCTGTACACTTCAGGTCGTATAAGTGGTTGTACGAGTGTGCCATGACTTCGTTAGCTACCTTGGTGGCCGCATAATACGATGCAGGTCTATCAACATCATCTTCTACAGAATACGGTATGTTCTTGTTTCCACCGTAGACAGAGGAAGACGACGCATAGACAAGGTTATCAACGTCGTTATGCCTAGCTAATTCTAAGATGTTGGTGAATCCTTCTAGGTTCGAGCGTTGATATGCATGGGGATTTTCAACTGAATAGCGCACTCCGGCCTGGGCGGCTAGATGGCAGATCCTATCTATGTCATGTTTCTCAAAGATCTCCTCTAAGGCGTCAAGTTCACACAGGTCATGATGGAAGAATGTGTAGTTATCATGATCTTCTAAGAGATGGTTACGGTCCCACTTGAGCTGCTGTGAGTAGTAATCGTTTACGTTGTCCAAACCTATCACGTGTTCTCCTTTTTCCAAAAGAGCCCTAGCGGTGTGAAAACCTATAAAGCCAGCGGTACCTGTGATGAAAGTGGTCATATTCAGAGGTATAGTTCACGGGCTTATTTTAATTTTCGTTTCAGTTTTGTGAGAATAAAAAAGAATAAAATACGAATTGATTTAACCCAAGATCAAACTTGGGAAAAGAAAGAAAGGTATTTGTTTTGGTCGTATAGGCCAAAACTATTTTTTGTTTTCCATCGTGATCTCTATCGACGAAACGTTCGTGGTGCCGCCGCCTTCATCTTCCAATTCTTCCGTGTCCGTTATGATGTCGATTATCTCGGCGGTTTCCAAAAAACGATTTTTCGTTATTTCGGCCACGTCTACGGCTTTGCTTATCGCTCTTCCGCGGGCTTTGATCACTATTTCATCGCTTCCTCTATTGAATTGCTCCATCGTTGCCATCACGTAGTTCATCGTTTCTTTGCTTCCGATAAATACAGTATTCTCATCATCCATGGTCTTCACCTTTTCATTTTTTCTTTTTGTATATTGCTTTCGCATTTTGCATATTTTGTAGGTATTATTAACAATTTTGGTCCAAATCAGCCGTTTTTTCTCAAAAACCATGACAAAACTCAAATCGGAGCGGTGATAAGAAAGCATGATGTCCATAGAGATCGTAGACGGATCACGGTCCAACGAAGAGCTACCCGATGACTTCGAACCCTACGTTAAAAGATGGTTTTGGGAAAGATTCGACGGATTGACGCCTCCGCAGAAGCATTCTTTCAAGATGATCCACGAGGGAAGAAACTCGTTGATCTGTTCTCCCACGGGTTCGGGGAAAACTCTATCCGCATTTTTGTCCATACTCAACGAGCTGTTCTTGAAGGGTGACAAAGGCGAATTAGAGGATAAGGTATACTGCCTTTACGTTTCTCCTCTCAGGGCACTCGGTAACGACATCCAGCGCAATCTAGAAAAACCTTTAGAGGGTATAAAAGAAAAGGCCGAAGAGATGGATATCGATATGCCCGAAGTCAGGAGTGCTGTAAGAACGGGTGATACACCTTCACGGGAGAGACAGAAGATGCTGAAAAATCCTCCCCATATCTTGGTCACGACTCCCGAGACCCTCGGGATAATTTTGAACGCTCCGAAGTTCAAGGAAAAACTGAAGGATCTAAGCTACATAATAGTTGACGAGATACATTCACTCTGCGACAACAAAAGAGGAGTCCACCTTTCACTGTCTTTGGAAAGGCTGGAAGAGATGTGCAGCGAAGAACCCACGAGGATAGGTCTATCTGCTACTCAAGCACCGATCCATGAGATAGCAGAGTACTTGGTAGGATACGAAGACGGAAAGCCCAGGCAGTGCGATATAGTGGATGTTTCAGCTTTTAAAGAACTAGATCTAAAAGTGCTTTCTCCCGTGGGCGACCTTATCCATACCTCGGGAGAAGTGGTCAACAGTGAGATGTATCGATGTATAGACCAGTCGGTTAAAAATCACGTCACCACTCTGATATTTACCAACACAAGGAGCGCTACGGAAAGAGTCGTAAATAACCTTATCAACAAAGACCCCGAGTTCTACGAAGGCAACATAGGTGCGCATCATTCTTCCATGAGCCGTGACAAAAGGATAGATGTGGAAGAATCTTTGAAGAACGGGAACCTGAAAGTCGTAGTTACTTCTACTTCCCTTGAACTAGGTATCGACATAGGTTACATAGATCTTGTTTTACAACTTTCCTCACCCAAAGGCATCTCTAGAGCCATACAGCGTGTAGGTCGATCCGGACACGGATTCACCGATGACCCAAAAGGAAGAGTTCTGGTGATGGAAAGGGGGGATGCTTTGGAATGTACCGAGATGATGCGCTGTGCCAAGGAGAACGAATTAGACAATGTGAGGATACCCATGAACTGTTTAGATGTGCTTTCTCAGCATATCGTAGGGATGGGGTGTAACAAAAAGTGGGATGTCGACGATGCTTATGAAGTGATCAAAAGTAGTTTCAATTTTCACAGATTAGAGAGAGAAGATTATGAAAGAACTTTGAGATATGTGGCAGGAGAGCACGCTTCTTTGGAAGATCAGAGAGTTTACGGCAAGATATGGCTCGACGAAGATGAAGAAGGTGAGCTAGAATTCGGACAAAGAGGTAAACTGACCCGTGTCATATACATGACCAACATAGGTACCATACCGGATGAAAGTGCTTACCGAGTTCATACAAGAGAGGGAAGGTTCGTTGGAACCTTGGACGAGGATTTTTTAGATAGGTTGACCAAAGGAGATATATTCATCCACGGCGGCGATACGTACGAATTTCGATACGCGAGGGGCATGAAAGTTTACGTGGATGCACGTCCAGATAGAGCACCTACGGTGCCGTCGTGGTTCTCCGAGATGCTTCCGTTGTCCTATGACCTAGGTAGGAAGATAGGCGAATTCAACAAAAAAATCCAAGATATGATCGAAAAAGGTGAAGACCCTTCTGGATGGATAAGAGAAAATTACTACGTAGATGAGAAAACGGTATCTTCTATCATATCTTATATAGACGAACAGTACAGGTACGCGGGAGCGGTTCCAACCGATTCCATCCTGCTTGTAGAAAAGAACTTTGAGTCTGATAAGACCAATCTGATATTTCACACGATCTTCGGGAGGAAAGTGAACGATGCTTTATGCAGGATATTTGCCGATCACGCCTCGGACATGTTGAACGCTAATGTAGGCATAGTTGTGGACGATCATGGATTCGTTCTTATCTGTCCTAGAAAAGAGATCGACCTTGACGGATTGATCCAAAGAGTTATAGGAAGCGATCTGAGAAAGACGTTGAAAAGAGCGGTGAGGAAGACAGAACTGATGAAAAGGCGGTTCAGGCACGTAGCTTCTAGAGCGTTGATGATACTGCGTAATTATAGAGGTAATAAGTTGAGCGTCGGAAAACAGCAGATGAAATCACATTTTCTCCTCTCAGCATGTGAAAAGATAGATGAGGATTTCCCCCTAGTGAAAGAAACGTATCGAGAGATAATCGAAGATTATATGGATATAGAGAACGCTTCCGATATAATGAAGGGTATAGAAAAAGGAGATATAGGTTACAAGGTTATAGAAACTGAAGTTCCGTCACCATTCGCACACAACCTCGTTTTACAGAGTCAGGGCGACGTACTCAAACTTGAAGATAAAAAAGAGAGGCTTCAAATCCTGCATAAAAAGGTGATGGAGAGCATGGAAAGCGAAGGTGTTTGAATGAAGCTCTTTAACAGGTTCGAGATCGTAGGCAATCATCCCGCCCTATACGACCCTAAGAAAAAGATGTTGATGGTCTCAGACCTGCATCTCGGTCTTGAATCACTCATGGCCGATGCGGGTATGTTCATGCCAAAATTCCAGCTATCGGAGATGAAAGACGATATATCAGATATGTTGGAAAAAAAAGATGTAGAAAGATTGTTAGTGTGCGGCGATATAAAGCACGAATTCTCCAAGACCTCTTACGGTGAAAGGAAGGAGGTGGAAGAGTTCATCGAGTTTTTTGATGAATTGGTCGGTAAGATCTACCTTGTAAAAGGCAACCACGATAATTACCTTATCTACTCGGTGAAGAGATACCCTGATGTAGAATTGGAAGAGCTTTTTGTATTCGATGATGTTTGCATCATCCACGGGCATGAAAAGCACGAGAGGATAAAGGGTTTAGACCTGGATCATATAATCATAGGACACGAACATCCTGCGCTAACGCTCACCGACGAGATAGGAGCTAGGGAGAAGATACGCTGCTTTCTTTATGGTAGAACGAAAGACGGTAAGGATCTGATAGTGATGCCCGCCTTTTCAGGCCTCGCCCAGGGCTCAACGGTGAATAGAGTGGATAATAAAGACATATTGTCACCTGTGTTGAAAGATCTTGTGGATATAGGAGAGATGAAGGCCGTAGGTGTAGACAAAGAAGCGGGTCTATTCAAATTTCCTAAATTGAAAAAACTGAAGGATATCTGATACTCTTCACTTGTAAGTATGACATTCCGGACAGTAATAACTTTCGAATTCTTTTCTGTAAACGAGTTCTCTTCCACACTCATCACATCTCTTCTTCTTTTTGAACAGGTCTCCAAACACTCCTTTTTTCTTTCTTGGAGTGCCGGTTCTATTGATAGAAGCTTTCACCTTTCTTTTTTTCGTACCCTCTTTCTGTTTTTCCTCATCGGTCATCATGGTGCCTGCCGACGGGTCCATCATCTCCAAGAAAAAGAAGAAACCTGTTATGATGGTCGCAACAAAAAATATGCTCATAAACAATTCAAATAGATAAACCTCAGGATAGAGATGATGTAAAAGACTGAAAAGGAGGGTAGAGAACAAGGATAGAAAAAACCCGAGAGAGACCTTCATCTTACTCCTCACATCATCACCATTTATTGAAAACCATCATCACTATAAATAATTTTAGCCATCTCTCTAAAAAATGAAAGTGGGCCCGACCGGATTTGAACCGGCGACCGTCTGGTTATGAGCCAGATGCTCCACCAAACTAAGCTACGGGCCCTTATCAAAAAAGGGCGTCATATCCTAATTATTAATCTTATTTAACTTTAGTGATTTTTCGTCAACATGAACAAAGATTTTAAAGTCAAGTAGTTAACTTTACGATACCATGAGTGAGGAGGAAGATGTTAAAGAAAGAGAACTCAAAGATGAGATCGAATCTTTGAGAGATCAAGTAAAAGGCTTAGAAAATATGCTGGAGGAGCTCATGAATCTGCATAAAAGCGTTCTGGATAAAGCATCAGTTGCATCTGATATCGAGAAAAGATACATGAGGATGCTCTCACTCTATAAAAAATTTGGAAGGATATCTCCCGCTCAACTCACTAGTGTGGAAGATCCCATCTCCGAAAAGATAGTAGAGATATTGTTCGACGAGAAAAACTTGAATATCACCCAGATAACGGGAAGACTGAGAGAGAAGAAGGGCAGTGCCTCAAGACATACGGTGAGAAAAAAGCTGAAGGAGCTGGAAGAGGATAATATAGTAAAAGAGACTGAAAGTGAAGACCCCAACAAAGGAAAATATTATGAGATCACGGACGAGGTGGTCAACAGGTGGGCAAAAATGCTCGGCATAAACAAATAGGTTGGTCACCCTTATACATAGTGAGGTGGAAAAAGATGGATATAGATGAAACGGAAGACCTGAAAGAGGTCATGCAGACCCTGAACGAAACAGTACCTTCTCTGATTTCTGGGATCGTCGAGGCGATATACAATGCTGAAGACAGTGAAAAGTTAGCAAAAAGTACCGCCAATTTTTACAAAGAGATGATCGATGTGGGTATGGACGAGGACAAGGCCTATCGATTGACCAGAGACTTCATGAAGAGTAGAGACGTAACTTCAGTGATCAAAGGCGTTCTCGACGATAAAGGAGGATTTGGAGAAGTGAACATGGATAAAGATATCGGCGAAGAGATAAAGAAGAAAGTGAAGAAGAAGATGGAAGAAAAGGAAGAGGATTGGGAATAGATGGGAAAAAATAAAAAGAAGGGTGAAAAAGACACGAAGGTTCTTCGAACTGTAAGAGCCTCGGTACCCTTCATCCCTCTTTTCTTGAAGTTAAGTTTTACGATGCTGAAGTACAAAAGAGCGGCAAAAAAGAGAAGAAAAATCTTCAAAAAAACGCTTGTAAAAGAAGGCTTAGAAAAAGAAGTAGCCAAAAGATTATCCGACGAGTTAGAGGATGTAAGTATCCGAAAAATGGTCTCAGAAAAAGGCGGTGATCTATTTTTCTGATCGGTGATCCGCATCTTCACCAGGAAGGAACATCTCCGAGTTTTCATAATCGTACCTCGCTCCGCTACTCAGAACGAAGACATAGATACCGCCCACGGATATAGGCTCACCGAACTCGAGCTCTGGTGCGTTATTTTTTGATATCTGACCCCCGTCTACAACTGCTACCGTACCCCTACCGACGACTCTAAAGTCCTTTTTCTCAAAGTTCCAAACCATGGCCGTCCCTTCTCCTATACCCAATCCTTGGGTCCCTGGATTTTCGCTGACCACATGGATAAGTCTAGGGAATCGTCCTCTTTCCATAAAGTGCGTATCTATCACCATGTCCGGTATGAAACCAAGTCCCTGGGTGAGTTCGACATGCCCGTGTACGAAAGGCCTAGATATCAGGTCTCCCGAGATCATCATATTCGTTAAGCATACTGAGCCCGCACTAGTTCCCCCTATCAATACCTCCTCTTCTTCGAATCGTTTCTTGATGGTTTTGATCAACTCGGTACCCCCTAAAAGGGCCGTTATCCGCAGTTGATGTCCACCTGTAAAGAAAAAGGCGTCCGAGTCCAAAGCATCCTGTACGCATCCTTCTCCGTTCGCTTCCTTTCTTCTATCAGGATTTATTACTACTGTTTCGGCACTCACACTTTCGAAGAGCTGTCGGTACTCTTTACCGGTGTTGGATGGGTTAGCACTTGCAGTAGGTATTATAGCGATCTTTGGTGTACCTTCGGTTATCTTCTGAGCTTTGTTGAAAAATTCTTTAAAAAGAGGTGTATCAGGCCTTAGATCCACTCCACCTCCCATGGCGATTATACATCCCTTGGTCATGGGTTTTCATGGTAACAAACGTATATAGATGTTTGGTTTAGATCGAGATCAGATCGTGAGAAATAGATATATTATAAATAGGACTGGTGAGCTTGATAAGGTGATGAATCCCCAAAGAACTTGGAAAAGTATAGGTGCAGTGGGTTTTACGTTGGGTATAGTAGTGGGAGGTTTGGTTTGGGTCATCATGTATTCGCTTTTTGATCTCAGCACGAGTATCGGTTTCATAAACGGTTTGATAAGTGGTGTGGTCGTGGGAACCATAAGTGCTTTCGCTCTGATAAGAGGTATATTGGGTGAAAAAGAAGTTTTCGTGATCCCTTTCAGTATGGGTTTGGGCACGCTAGTGGGCATCTGTGTGGGAATCTCCATGGCTTTGACTACGGATATATCTTATCTCTCAGCTTTTTCCGCAGGAACAACTTCAGGGCTCATAAGCGGTGTTTTGATCGGCTCAAGTCTTTGGTTTTCCATCCAGAAATGATCTGTTTAAAGGTCCTTTTTCTTGAAGATCAGCGATGATAGTGCCAGGGGTATCGCTATCCAAAGAAAAAGTACAAAGAACAAAAACGGTAAATTCATCAGATCGGGAAGGTTTGCTAGATCGAGGATCCCGAATACACCTAATTCAAAAACTTGGCTGGGATTCGAAAGACTGGCATATCTGAACCAATCTGGAAAAGTCAATTCTGTAAAGGGGCCGTCAGGAAGTTCCCAGCCCGATGCTATCAGAACTCCAAAAAGGACTAGTTCGTAGATTATGTTGAAAAACACCCAAAGAAATATACCACCAGCCAAGGCATGTGTTTTTTTCCTAACCACTGCAGAGATGGTAAAAGCCATTGTAAGATATGCTAAAGAGAGCATCAAAGAAAATAGAACGAAATAGATGTAGTCTAAACCTCCTTCAAAACCCGAAACGATGCCGATGAACAAGCCACCGATAGCGAGACCTCCTACCACGGCGGTAGATAAAACGGCGGCGAGGCCTAAAAATTTTGCAGCTACTATCCTGCTCCTATCAAGTTTTGAAGTCAAGATCAGCCCTATATTGCCCGCTTCTACTTCATCCACGATCGCCTTGTATCCAAGCATTATAGCAACGATAGGGATCAAAAGAACCACCATTGAAGATCCCCATCGCATGGTGAACTCAAAGCCCTTTATACCTGCATCTCCACGAGCTTCTATCCCTCCATATGCACTGGTTAATAATATCGATCCTACGAATATCAAAGTTAGAACGAATATCCACTTATTTCTTACATTGTTCATGAATTCTTTTTTGCTGACTGAAAGAAGGATCTTGTGTTTGGGATCCATCTTCACGGACCTCCTTCTCTAGAGAAACTCAGGAATATATCTTCCAGGGTCCCTTCTTGGATGTCGAAATCTATTATCTCCGTACCCGAATTCTCGACCAGATCTAGGACTTTCTTTTTGTCTCGTTTTGCACACGTGATGGTGATCATGTTTTTGTTGCCTTTATACGATCTGATACTAGAATTTTGTTTTAGATCGTCCTTGATTTCATCATGATGGGAGGAAAGTACCAACTGCATCCTGGTCGGTATCTGTAATTCTTCCCTTAAATTGTCCAATGAATCTAGTGCCCTCAACTTTCCGTCTACAAGGATACCAACTCTATGAGCTACGGCTTCTACTGATGGTAATATATGTGAAGAAAAGAAAACCGTGCCCCCCTTAGTTACATGTTCTCGTACGATATTTTTGACCAAAGCCGTGCCTGAGGGATCCAGACCTGCAGAAGGTTCGTCCAGCACTAAAAGATCCGGTTCACCTAGGACGCTTTGAGCAAGAGCTAAACGTTGAAGCATACCCTTTGAATATCCTTTGACCCTTCTCTCTCCCGCATCTCTCAATCCAACTTTGTGAAGCTTTTCGTCCACTTCTTTTCGAGGAACTTCTTTCAGGTCGCACATGAATTCTAACGTTTCCCTTCCCGTTAAGTTATCCCAAAGATCGACCACTTCTGGTAAGTATCCTACCCGGGATGAAGAAATACCTGAAAAGACGGAAACAACTTCGTCATGGATGGTTATCTTTCCCTTGGTGGGTTCGAGCAGACCCATCATGGCTTTTATGGTGGTGGTCTTACCCGCACCGTTAGGTCCTAAAAAACCGAACACTTCACCTTTTTTTACTTCTAAATTCAGAGAATCTACTGCGGTTATCCCGTTGTAGACCTTTGTTAGGTTTTCTATTCGGATCACTCCACTCATATCGGTTTTTACATCCTGATCAATTATTAAGATTTTTCCTACCCTGCGTGTTCAAACTACGATAATTTTCTAAAGTTTGGGTAGACCATATGCTGATTCTACAAACTCGGTAAATGTATCGACGAACCTGATCAAAGGTCCTCCATCGACCAGGTCGTGATCTATTATGATTATCACATGTAAATATTCTCTTATTTTTATCTCATCGTCTACAACGCCTGGCTTTTTTTTGATCCCTCCTATGCCGATAACGGTCGAAGTGATCCCTCCTATAGGGATGGGCCACCCTGGACAATTTGCTATGGTTCCCATGGATGAGAGTCCTACGGTGCCTAGATGCTTTTTTGTCCGGAGACCGTTTCTCCGGAGTGATCTGAAAAGTAATTTTCTTATAAAAAAAGGTAATTTTAGCAACTTTTTTTGGAGCTTGGTACGTTTTTTTCCAACAAGATGAGCATCATCATCTAATTTTTCACGCTGAGCCCCTCTTATCTCTTTTGTGATCTTTTCAACGCTTTTTTCATTAGCCTTCCTCAGGACAAATCCTGCTACCATCGACTTTCCTTTTACTTCTCTCTCCATGGGGATCGCAAGATCAACATCATCAAAGATGATGATCTTCTTTCTTCCCTGTCGGTATGCGTTGAGTATCTTGTGTTTGCTCACGGCGTCCGCGGCACATTTAGCTATCCATCCCGTGAACGATATATCTTTATCTTGCTCTTCTTTCAAGTTTTTGATGGTCTTTCGTCCATTGGTAACATCCAATTCGAGAAGGACCTTTGAAGAATTTTTTCGGCGTCCCTCACGTACTATCATCGCCATGTTCTGTCGAGATTTTGTAAATGGTTTCATTTCATAATTACCTATCGTATCCATCAAGTGTTAAACTCGAAAGAACTATTAATAGTTAAGGTCACACGATAGATTTTTATCTCTCCTTCATATTACCCAGCTAGATGTTAAAGGAATATCTTAAACTGTCACGACTTTTCAATATGGGTCTCACCGGTGTAGCACCGGTTTTAGGTGCCTTGGCTATGTGGAATGTTGGACGAACTTCCCTTTTTGGCATATCTGTTCTTTTTATCATCGGCTGTCTTTCACACATATATGGTTTTGTTTTGAACGATGTGATCGACACAAAGATAGATAAACTGTCCAAAGACTTGAAAGCTAGACCTCTAGTGAGTGGGACCATAACAAGAAGAAAAGCTACGTACTTCGCGGTATCGGCCATGGTTTTATCGTGGATCTTCTCGCTGTTTTTTTATGAAGATATCCGTTCATTTGCCATAATACTCTCGATCTTGGTATTCGCAGATTTTCTATCTACCATATATAATTTCATAAGTAAAAAGTATCCTGGTATGGATGTATTCGTGACAGGTGCGGTTTTTTTTCTCATAATCTTTGGAGGCGCGACCGTATCTCCAGGTGAATTTCTCACCACCCCTCTATTATGGATAGTGGCGTTCATCGGCTGCATACAGGTGCTGTTCATGAACATGATAAACGGTGCCTTGAAGGATATAGACCACGATGCAAAAGGAAGCGCAAATACCCTTGCCATAAGATTAGGGGCAAAAGTTAGAGGAGAAAAGTTGATCATCCCCGGTTCATTCAAGATCATCGGTTACTCCATCGAAGGGATAAGAAGTGCTTTGGTGTTCCTACCGTTCATAATATTGTCGGAACAATTTTCGTTTTTAACATGGCAGATAGCACTTCTCATCATACTGACCGCGGTAAATCTCTATCTGATCCATACGTTATTTTCCATGGATAGGTTCGTACGAAAAAAAGTTAGAAGGACCATAGGTCTTATCGTGATTTTCATGTATGCCACGACTCCCGTGATGCTCTACTCTTTGAATCCGTATATAGCCTTAACGGCGCTGATCCCTCCACTCTGGTTCCTATCGAGTAATACTATCCTACATTCATCGGCACTGGAACCCGAAACCATGTAAATCTCATAGATCTTTTGAGAGTTGTACGGCGGAATCTACTGCACAATTCATACCTATTCCTGTAGACTTTATACAGTCACCCACCATATAGAGATCTTTAACCGGCGTTTTGGAGTGTGGTTTTTCATTATAGATGGTCTTTGCCACGCCGTCGAGATGATAACTAGTAGGATACAAAGCAAATTTTAGATCATCTTTATAGTTGGGTAAAACTAGTTCCATATTTTTATCTAAGGCCTTCCTCAGCGTCTTAACTTTATCCTTGTCCTTTGCTTCCTCTGGTGTACAGATTATATAGGCTTGGATCAAGTACTCCCCGTTGGGTGACATATCCATCTCGGGTTTAGCTGTCTGGAGATCGATGATGCCTGCGGCATCTTTACCCTCTACACCTAGATCCCTTTCCCTGAATGCGATAGGTTTCTTTAAAATACTCTCGTCGAGATCTTCCAACGCATAATAGGCACAAACACTTCCGCTGCCCTCTAGGTTGATGAGCTTCTCTACGTAATCTTCTGGAAAATGTTTCTTAGGTGCTATCTCGAATACGTCTTGAACAGGAAGATTAGATATCACGATGTCCTGTTCTTTTTTCTCTCCACCCACCATCACACCCTTTGCCTCGCCGTTCTTTATCGATATCTCGTCGACTTTTTTTTCTAGATGTACTTTCCCGCCGTTCTTTTTTATTATCTCCGCCAAACCCTTGCACACCGCTATACTTCCTCCTTTTGGATAACCAGTAGGCTTAGCGTTTCCTCCCCACTGTTTCATCACACCTAGGATCTCAGCGGTCGAAATCTTTTCTAGATCATTGACGGTCGATATGTACCTAGCTGCGGTTTCCAGTGCGTCTCGTATCCAATCTTTACAATACTTATCTAATGTTTCTTCCACCGGCACCTTATCCATATCCGAGATCGTCGATCTTCTTAACAATGCAAATCTGAAAAGCAGCGGCATCAATTGGAGTTTATCCCAAATCGATAGGTACTCTTTAAAATCGTGCATCACTTCCTTTTCAGGAGAAATCACTCCGAATCTAGAAGCGGAATAAGGAGGGGTAACACCTTCATCATTCAATATCTTAGTCAATGGTGATTTATCTATGAAACCAAGTAGGTGGAACCCTAGATCTAATCTGTAGCCTTCCAACAGGTTTCTTTCAAATATCTCTTCAAGGGATGGTTCTGAGTGAGGCATCCATATGTCAAAACGGTGTAGGATTTTTTTATAATCCTCAAGAGTTAGTTCGTCACCTTCCAAAGTGAGTGACCTTCCACCTACTACTTTCTCTTTTTCGAACACGTTCACATCATATCCTTTTTGGGATAAAAGAGCGCCAGCGGTTAGCCCGCCAAGCCCTGCACCGATGATACCTACTTTTTTCATTTATTTACCTCCTGATGGAGTTAAAAGCTATCCAAGCAATGGGTATTATGGTATATAAGCTTTTTTTGCACAAGTATCGATATCTGGAAAGTCGGCGATATACCGTGAAATTCATATATGTGGGATATAGTTGATTTTAGTCATATGAGCAAAAAAAATGAAGACGCATCTAAGCCTTCAGTAGGTTTTTTACCTTGTTTTTACAGCATCGGTGAAGCCCTCCCCGTTGTCAATATAGCTAAGGAATACACAGATATGGGCGGTTCCGCCGTATTCTTCAGCCACGGCGGGAAATATGAAGACCTTCTAGAGGATTTCGACGCCGACATCATCCATCTAAATGATATATGGGAAAGAGCTCGGATAGATAGTGATGAATTCTTCAAAAAGGGTCATAAATTCTATAAACTTGTAAAAACCCTCTACACACCTGAAAATATACGGAGATGTGTAGACGAAGAAATAAAAGCGTTCCGTGAAACGGATATAGACATGATAGTCTGTTCTTTCAATCTGAGTGTGACCATATCCGCAAAGGTAGTGAACATACCTCAAGTAGCCGTGGTCTCAGGGACCGCGATACCACCATATTATGAAGAATGGGCTACATTTGTCGATAATTTTAAAAACGTATTTACTCGGATGATCCCCGACTCCGTCATGGATCGATTTATACGATGGTATCTCAGGAATAACAAACTACTTGGGGTTCCCTCCTTCAATAAGGTCGCTCCTGAATACGGTGTGGAAAAATTCCGGACGTACGAAGATATCTACTGCGGTGAGCGGTCACTTGTATGCGATGATCTCAGTTATTTGAACATCTCTCCCACCCATCAGTTTCCAGAGGAAAACTTCATCGGTCCCATCGTATATGGAGATCCTTTAGATTTTCATCCAGAGAGCGTAGACGAAGATGTAAAAGATCATATACAACGTGAGGGAAGATCCATAGTGGTTGTCATGGGGAGCACAGGGGTCAAAGATATTTTTCTTGATATGGTAGACACTCTAGATAAAACAAGCTATAATGTGATATTCGCCTATACAAATCTGTTGAGCCAAGATGAACTGCCGGAGGTCAACGAAAATATCTTGTTCAAAGAGTTCGTATCCCTGGCAGACGTATCCAAGATGACCGACCTCGCCATCACCCACGGCGGTCGTGGAACGGTACAGACTCTAGCGTACTCCGGGAAGCCAGCCATCTGTGTACCGATGTTCATAGAGCACCAGTACAATGTAGAAAACATGGTGAGACAAGGAACCACTATCAAGGTACCAAAAAAGCATTTTTCGACCGAGGATATGATGGAAGGTATCGAAAAAATATTCGGCGATTACCAAAGATACCTTAAAAATGCAAGACGAGTGAAAGATCGATTACCGGATGAACTTGGCGAGAAAAAAGGTGCACGCAGGATAAAAGAGATGGCCGCCGAGCTCCATTGAATTTACTTCAACATGTCTCGTATCCAAAGAATTCACAGTAGGGTTGCATCCTATCCAGGATGTATCCACTCAGTTTTTCTATACATGGTTCCGTATCCGTATCACGAGGACTTATGAACTTGGAAAAATTCATGTCTTTTTCTGGCTCGCAGTCCAAAAATTCAAGGATCCTCTCCATATCTTTTTGAGGAGTCTTACAGAGTTGTTCATATTTAACGGATATATATGATCCTTCGGGCAGATCCTGGATTTGCTCTGTAAATCGTTCAGCTGCTTTTTCCTCGACTTTGATCATACCTAATAGAGGCAATACGGATATCTTGTCTAGGAAAAACCAGATGAGCCTCCTCCTGACCGGTCTGTTGTACAATCGGCGATAATGATCGAATATACGCATGGTGTATGGGTTATTTTTTTCATGTGAGAGCCGATAATGAAAAGCTCGGAAAGTGGAATCCAATACATCGACGGGGTCCCGAGCTATGAATACAAATTTTGAGTTCGGAAATTTCTCTTTGATATAGCCGATATTGGGAAAGTCGAAGGGATTTTTCAGCAGGAGTGGTTTGTCGTTCTCCGAGATGAACTGGATTTTTTTACTCATCTCTGTGAATCTGTCCACGGTATCGGGCTTGATGTACATATCTTTCACATCGCTCCCGAGGATATACCCGTATTCTTCTGGAAAGTCCGAAGTGATCTCCAATCTATCTATACCTCTATCATCGACTCCGTCTTTACTGAGCTCCCGGTTGAGTTCTTTTTTTGCCTCTTCTTCTCGGTCGTTAAAATGATTGTAAAGGAGTTGATCATATCTTATTATATGATATGCGGTAACCGCGTTGAAGCAGCCTGTTTTAGTAAGCATCTTGTAGAGTATACTGGTACCAGAACGTGCCAACCCTAGTATGAAGATAGGTTCGAATGAGGTATCTTCTATCTTTTCCAGATACGGTCCGTCTAAATTTTTATCATCATCCATTACTACCACTACCTATTGATAAGTGAGTGCCGTCAAAAAAGAGTTTTAGTATGTTTTTACTTTCAGTCATACGCTTTCTCATGAGTATGTGGTCTATTTATATCTTGGGTTCAAGATGTTTCGTATCCGAAGTACTCACAGTAATGCTGCATATGTTTTCTTATGTATTTTTTCATCTTTTTTACACTCTTCTCAGTAGAAGTTTCCCGAGGGCTTATGAACTTGGAAAAATCCATGTCCTCATCAGGTTCACGATCCAAAAAATTCAGTATGTGTTCCATGTTTTCTTGAGGATCACTACATAACTCTTCGTACTTTACATGTACGTAAGAATCCTCAGGGATATCCGAAATCTGCCGTAAGAATCTATCTGTAGCTTTTTTCTCTACTTTGGTGATGGCTAAAAGAGGAAGGATGGGAAGTTTATCGAATAAAAAACGGAGTCCTTGGAGCCGCATGGGTCTTTCATACAATTTTTGGTAATGCTCGAATATACGCATGGAGTAGGGATTTTTATTTTTTACTAGATGATGGATCGCACGCATGGTAGAATTAAAAATATCGATGGGGTCCCGTGCGATGAATACAAATTTTGAGTTCGGAAATTCCTTTTTGATATAACTAATGTTCTGAAAGTCGAAGGGATTTTTCAGTAGGAGTGGTTTGTCGTTCTCCGATATGAACTGTATCTTCTTTCCCATCTCCCTGAATCTGTCCACGTTGGTGGGTTTTATGTACATCTCGGTCAATTTACTGCCCAGGATGTATCCGTACTCTTCAGGAAAATCCGCCGCCACATTCAATCGGTCTATACCCCTATCCTGAAATCCATCCATTCTGAATTCTTCGTTGAGCTCCTCTTTTGCTTGTTCTTCCAAGTCGTTCAAATGATCGTGTAGGAGTTGATCATATCTTATTATGTGATATGCGGTGACCGCGTTGAAACAGTTCGTCTTGGTAAGCATCTTGTAGAGTATACTGGTACCGGAACGAGGGAGGCCCAGTACGAAGATAGGTTCGAAGGTGGTTTCCTCTATTTTTTTCAGATACGGCTTGTCGAGAGGTTTATTTTTTTGCATGATGATCACGCTGACGAGGTCATCCTCCGTCCGGGCAGCTTTTTTTTCGTGCCATCTTCAGGTCTTCCGGAGTATTGACGTTGATGTATGTACCTTCAAAGAAGAGTGGTTTTATATCTTCATCGTGATCCACCATGGTCTGTATCACGTCTGTTATCTCCACATTGTTACTGACCTCAGAAGGCGGTGTCATAGGGATGTAATCGAAGAGCTTTTTTTGGAACAGATAGACTCCCATACCGCAGAGATCGTTGACCAAGTTCGTGGGTTTTTCAACCACCTTTGATATGGAACCATCTTCGAGCTCGACCGAATAATTTTGTTTTATCTTTTGTTCATCTTGGGTTCTTACCACTCCTATTCCCTGTTCAAGGTCCGGAGGGACCTCAAACTTACCGTCTATGACACAATCACCCAAAACCACCAAAAATCTATCCGTTATATGATCTTCAGTAAGAGTGATAGCGTCGGCTATGCCGTTGAGTTCTTTTTGCTCCACGAAGGTAGAGTTCACAGGTAACTTTTGTGCGAATTCGATCACTTGTTCCTTTTCAAAACCAACTACAAAAATAAAGTCGTCGGTGTACTGGCTCCACCGCTCTACTACATGAGCTAATATGGGTTTTTCTCCAGCGGGAAGCATCACTTTAGGTATCTCTTTAGAAGGAGAATTTAACCTCGTACCTTTACCCGCACATAAAACCACACATTTCGATCCATCGTCTAAAAATCCATCGGTCATATTTTTCAACACCTTTTTTTGTTAGTATCAGCCAACGTTTCACAGCATCAAAGCGACAGCCGTCAACATGAACCATCCGCCTAGAACTATATAAAACAGCTGCCAAACTATATTATTTTCAAGCTGATCTATCTTCTTTTCTTTACCAAGATAACTGTGCATGATAAGAGTAGGTATGGCGAGTATCAAAAGGATAAAAAAGGAAGAAGGTATCATATCTAACCACAGAAAAGATGCCAGGAGTATAAAAGACGCAGAAGAAGGTATGACGATGATCTTTTTCAACTTTTGAACTCCATGGTAGACCGCTGGAGTCATGATACCATAGGCGGCATCTCCTTTGATGTCATCTATGTCCTTTGCGCTCTGCCACGCCACGACCCATAGAAATATACAGAAGCCGATGAGCCACGGCAGTGGATTGAAGACATCACCGAATACGGACCATACAGCAGGTAATGGTAACAAACCTCTGCTAAATGCCATGGACAAGTTATTTATCCACAATCTTTTCTTTAATCGAAGGGGTTCAAAATTGTATGACACGATGACCACGAAAATTATGGAGATCATCATCCCGAATTGTCTCTCTATCAAGAATGCACTAGCTACAGAAAAGAGAGCCAAACCCCATCCCACAGAGATGGCCTCTTCTTGGCTTATTATCCCGCTGGGTATAGGTCGATAACCCTTATCATTGAGACGGTCAAGGTCAGGAGGATCACATGCTTGGTTGCTGATCTGACCCGACGCCTGTGCGATCATCAGAGTGATGCCTGCAAATAAGACCAAGTATATATTTTCCCAGAACAGGTGTAATTCTCCCGAATAAGCCATCTGTGCTACGGCACCGAAGATGACCGCCATCATCGGGGCAAAAAGAGTGTACGGTCTCAATAACTGGATAAAGCCTCTTATCCTTTTAGGTAAAGGTATGTTGGGATATCTTGCTTTTATGCCCATACCGGTATCTTGGAGATCTTCCTCATTCATTCACTTCGCCTCCGTAACCTTTCTCCAAATAGCATAACAGGTGTACAGAAGATTTGTCTTGCGAAGGACGTTGATTTTGCAATTTGATTTCCATCATTAAACGCCTTCCTATTATTATAATGGACTCTTACAATTGTACCTATTGTACGTACGATCGTCGATATAAAAGGAATCATGCTTCTCGGCGTTAGATAACATATTCTCTTAAAACCTATAGTTGTAAAAGTCATTAATATAATTTATGTGAGAGCTGTTTCAAGTTCTCTGCAGCCTTTTGTAGGGATTCCTAATAAGATTATAACAATAGTACGAGATAATATCGTCGATAGTCTTAAATCCTATATGTCTGACTCCTGCTCTTTGAACCTTCCAAATTTGAATTCACACTTGGATTGGACCGCCGAACCTATGAGATATCCTATTATCAGGTACCCAACTACGAAAAGGAGCCACAGAAAACCTATCTTCTCTATCATCGCGCTGAATCCCAGTATGGCGGAAAGAGTAACATCAAGTAGGATAGTTTTCCTGTGTTGGATAGCTTTTTCCTTGGTACCGAATCGGTACATTATGAAAACTTGTGATGGGATCCCATATAACAAGAGAAACAATAGATAATAGATATTGCCTGTCAGCATATAAGGTATGAAACATACTAAGATAAAAGAGACTTTTAGAGCGATCCCGTATATAAAATAAGGGTGCGTAAAATCGATTTTTTTGTTATTTTTTACACCGCTGACAACGGCTAAACTCTTCACCCCTACGCTTCTGTCGGCGTTCACATCCTTGAATCCATTTTCCCACTGAGCGAAGGCCGTGGGAGCGAAGATAACTATGCCTACAAATATCCATGTATATATCGTCGGCATGCCTCCAACGATGAAAACACCGAAAAGTACAGTGAACGTATAGGATATAGAGAAAGAATAATCGTATGATAAAATATATTTTTTACCTCCCCAACCATACCATATCAACCATATGAAAGACTGCACGAAACATACCAGCGTTAATAAGACCAATATAAGGTCCATGAACAAAGCTAACAAGAGGACGAGACCAGTACAGATTATGAAGGACCCATAAACAAAATATTTTGCCTCTTTTTCCGTCAAAACGCCTTCAGTAACAGGATTTCTCGAAGGTACGTATGTGTGGGAGTCAAGGACCGTGTCGCCTAGAGCTATATGGATGTTGAGTGCCATGTGAGCGAACGTGGTGATCACAGTGATATATACTACGTGGTACCATTCTACACTGACGGTAGAAGAAAGTGCACCGACCAGCATGATAGCGCCTGTGGTAGTTATACCCTGGGTCCTGCCCATGTCTGCAAAGGCTCTAAGTTTTTCGAACACGCACCTGAAAACGATTTAATTTATTTAAGTTATTCCCTTTCCACGTCTACTCATAGCTCAGTGCGTTAACAGGATCCATCTTCGCAGCGCTCCAAGCGGGATAAAGACCTGAGAGTACTCCTATCATGAAAGATAATCCAAGTGCAATAACTATCCATTCCGGGGGCAGTATACCAGGTATACCCAGGATCATGGGAAGTATGGTATTGGTCGCTATCACAGATATGACCAGTCCCGCGGCTCCGCCTAGCAATCCCAGAAGCCCTGCCTCGAGAAGAAAAGTCATCAATATGTGCCTATTTTGTGCGCCAACCGCTTTCATCACGCCTATCTCCCTAGTCCGTTCCTTGACTGTGACCAACATGATATTAGAGATGCCTATGCCTCCTACGAGAAGAGAAACCGACGCTATGCCTATAAATACCAAACCTATCATGGATGTGATCTCGTCCGTGAATTCAAGTATCTCTTGGGCGGTTATGATGCTGTATTCGTCTCTTTCGCCCAACATCCTATCGAAGTCACCTCCATACATGGGATCGGTGTCTTCTTCCTCTTCTATTTCACTTTCTCTTATAGGTTCTAAACCCCACTGCCTGTCGATTATCTCCATGGTATTCCATTTAACGGTGTCCACAGCTTCAGAACTTTCAGCGTAGATCTCAACGGACGAATAGCCGTCTTCTTCCATGATCTCGTTAAAAGTGGATATGGGTATGTTAACAGCCCCTCCACCGAACCCGAATCCCATCATACCCGATCCAGCTTCAGATATACCTCTTACCCTGAAGTCTTGGGTTCTTTCTTCACCATTTACATAAAAACTTAAACTGACGGTAGAGCGCACCCCGAGAGGTCTATCAAAGGTGTACTTTGCTAGATTAGAATCTATAACGATGGTATTATCATCGGTAGGAGATATACTGGAGCCTTCCTTTATCTCGGTATCCGTAACATCAAAATAATTTTCTTCTATACCTCTAACTAAAACGTTTTCTTCCTCTCGTCCGTGATCCATGACGGCACCAGTAGTTCTGTAAGCGGTAGCACCTTCAACATGGGGCTGTCTCTCCAATGAGTTGAAAAGATGGTCGTCGAAGTATCTCTCATCTCCCGGTTCTCCCTCCGCTTGGACCTGGATCATATTTCCACCTATATCCAGTACTTCATCACGAAAATAGTGATCGAAACCCTCTACCATGGAAACGTTCATGAGTACGGCACTCACACCTATCAGGATGCCCAAAGCGGTAAGCATCGACCTGAGCTTGTGACTTTTTATCGTATCTAGACCCATCTTGAATATCTCTTCTAGGTCCAGAACTATCACCTCTTCCGCCAGTAAACTATGACGCCCGCAACTACTATGATCACTATCAAACCTAACAAGTAATGTGAAGTAGAGATATCTCTTTCAGGTTCTGAAAGGTGGACTGTGACTTCTACTGGGGATCCTACCATCCTACCTTCTCCGATCCTATATTCCGGGTAAAACTCCAATACATCGCCGTCTTCTACGCTGTCAGGGTCCAATCTAAATTCAACTGGCAAAAATTCATTGGAGTCCATGGGGCCTACCCAATAGGAGGGACTGGGATAGATATCCACGTTATCAGGAGGTATGATCTTGACTCCGTCCACGTCGATATCTTTTTCATTGGTGATCTCGAGAGAGACGGTCACGGTTTTTCCCTCTACTCCCTGTACGGGTCCGGACCTGATGAGAGAGACCGTATCTGAATCTTTAACATCGTAATCCACTTCGAATCTCTTCTCCATGGACCTATCACCGAGTTCATAGGCTACCTCAAATTCTATGGGGCCTTGGTCCTCTACGGTGTTTATCATCTCAAATATCAATTTTCTTCCGATTATCACCCGCTCGCTTCCTTCGTACTCTTCATATCCTGGTAGAAAATCTCCTGTGCCCGTCAAAGGAAAGAGCTCGTCGAAATCTCCTATGCCGTCTATATCTTCCACTTCCTTCATCTCCTCGCCCACCCAGTATCCACTAGGGGTCACATTTTCCGAGAGGGCCCGTACTACAAGGTCTTCAACACCGGAGCCCTGGGCCGCTGCAACCACCAGGGAGAACTCTAATTTTTCCATCTCATATACTGGAGAATTAGTCGAAGCTAAAAAGACTTCGATCGGAGCCGTATCGTACAGCACTCTAAAGTTTATAGTTATCGAAGAAGATCCATGATCATGTTCCGCCCTGAGCGTCAATTCGTTCTTTTCTCCAGCTTCATAATTATCAGGAGTTATCCTAACTTCTAAAGTTTTGATCTCATCCGGGCCTAGAGTTCCTATACCGTAATCTCTGATGCCTTCGCCCACGACTTTCACACCGTGTAGTTCTTCGGTCAATTGATTATGCACTTCCACTTTTACCTTCAAAGTCTCACCGTCGTATATCCATTCTCGATAATCGGCGGCCATGCGTATGTCTAGAGGAGAAACGGTTCTGAATACTTCAAAAGTTTCGGTCACTTCGTGGTCCTGGGTTTGAAGCGTTATTTCGTATTCTCCCTCTTCTTCTCGTGAGACCGTAAAATCCATCCTGGTAGATCCACCTACATCCAAAGGACCGGTCCACCAGTCTTCCAACTCGTCATCGATCAAAAGATCCAAGGTCAATTCTCCAGAAGCATCTCCTGTATTTTTAACTTCTACGTCTATCTCGATCTCTTGGTTCGGCTCTACTTCGACCGGGTCTATCTTCCATCTTTTTATCTCAAATTCCGCTTCTTCATGGACATCTTCATGATCCCCGGCACCCAACGCTTCTCCTCCAAATGGAAGAATAAATGAGCCGGTCAAGAGGATCAACGCCGCAAAAGATACCGTAACATATCGCAGTTTTTTATTATCCAATACTAACACCTCTTTTTTCTTTACTTGAGTTTTCTTCAGCTTCGACTATCTTACCATCTTTGAGATGGATATTTCGTTTACCCCACTCGGCTATATGGGTTTCATGGGTGACCATCACTATCGTTCTGCCCTGGTCGTTCAAATCCTTGAATATATTCATGATCTCCTCCCCTGTCTTAGTATCTAAATTACCAGTGGGCTCGTCTGCGAGTACTATGGCCGGATCAGGAGCTAGTGCACGAGCGATTGCAACACGCTGTTTTTGACCCCCACTCAACTCGTTTGGATTGTGATCGGTTCTATCACCGATACCCACTTTTTCGAGTAATATTCTCGCTCTCTCAAATCGTTCTTCCCTTTCAAAACCCTGAAAGCTCAGTGGTAGAGCTACGTTCCTCAGTGCGTTCAATCGAGGTAGGAGGTTGAATTGCTGAAAGACGAATCCCACCTTCTGCCCCCTGATGGTGGCGAGTTGAGATTCCGAGAGCTCGGAGATCTTCAATCCGTCTATCTTGACTTCCCCTTCAGTCGGTCGGAGTAGACAGCCTATGATGTGCATGAGCGTCGATTTCCCGCTTCCACTTGGGCCCATGATGGAAACGAAATCGCCTCTAGGGATATTCAAGCTCACCCCTTTGAGAGCTTCTACTTTGACTTTGGTCCCATATACTTTTCTTATATCTTCTAGTTCTAAAACGTTGTCATCTTTTCTTTTCAGGGTCGGACCCTGCGATCTCGGAATGGTTCGGGACTCTACGATAGAACATCACCTTTTTTTGCTTTCTGCACATCAAAGCCGGCCCCGGAAAGATATCTACCCATGATAAGTGCTACATCGCATCATATTTTGGATATAAATAGTTTTAGGGTTTGACACCGAGAAACCTACTCCAGACGAAATAAATCAGGAGCACGACTAACAATCCCAAAATACCTAGAACAAAGAGAGCCAACGCCATACCGATGGCCCACATCCAAAATATCTTCTGCCCGTAACCTCGTTGATTCACATCCGAACTCAAGTAGATCACGGCCAGAAATATCAGCACTATCTCGATTATAAACCATATCATTTTTTCACCCTTCTAGATTTTCCAGTATCCTTTCAAGATATCCTCTCAACTCTTCCTTTTCTTTTTCTTCAAAACCGCTCAGCATCTTTTCTTCGGCTTTTTTGTCCAAATCTTTGATCAATTTCTCGATCTCATCCTTTCTTTCGGTCAGATATATCTTGGTGATCCTTTTGTCGGCTTCGTCCCTTTCCTTTCTAACGTAACCCTTTTCAACCAGATTATTGATGATCTTCGAGGTCGTAGATTTTGAGACGTACAGCATCTCGCAGATCTCTTTTTGGGTCTTGCCTTCTCCTTCTTTTAAAAGCTTGTACATCAGTGGGATCTCTCCTCTATTGAAGTCGTAGGGCTCAAGCTCACATCGAAGAAAACCGATGAGCTTCTTATGCACTATCAGATGTAGTTTGTGTATCGAGTCTTCTTCCGAGTAGTCATGGACCATCTTTATCAACCACCAAACATCTTTTCATTCCTGCTTCAATCTCTTCCATCTTTTTCACCACCTATAAATGAAGTGGTCGGTGCTTCGTCCTGTATTATCTTCTCTTTCCACCAACCTTTAGAGTAAAGTACCATGGCGATACCCGCGGCAACTACGTTACTAGCGGCCATACCGATCCAGAAACCGGTGTCGTGCATCTCCAACAACAAGGCAAAGATTATCACCAATACGATCCTTAGAGCCCATATCCTAGTGAGGTCTAGGACCATCTGCTGCTTAGTATGGCCTGAACCACCTAAAAGATGAGAGACTCCTTCGTATATGCCAAAGAACGGTATGGACAACGCATAGATGAAAAGGAATTGGGCACCAGAACTGATGATCTCTTCTTGACCGGGCATTATGAATCCGATTACCAGTTCTCTAGTTATTAGTACTCCTGCAGCTATGACGGTCATCAATATGGCTAAAGAGATGATACCCTTTTTTGCCACCTCTTCCGCTCTTTCCTTCATATCCGCCCCCAAGCTTTGTCCCACCATGGTGGCCATGGCCATACACACACCGCCGATGACAAGGAACATTATGTTGAGTACCTGGTTTCCTGCTCCGTAGGCCGCACCTACCGTACCAGCATCAGGAAGGCGATATACGATGGCCCAAAGAAGCAAAAATCCCGCCGCACTACCGAGTCTTCCAGCAGAGGCTGGGATGCCCACGTCAAAGAACTTTTTGATCTTGCTGAGATCCGGTTTCAAGTGATGCAGTTTGACTTTTAATCCCACTTTTCCTCCAAACATCAGGTATAACGAATAAATAGCCGCCATGCCCTGTATACTCACCGTGGCTATGGCAGCTCCCTGGACTCCCATCTGAGGGATCTCATAACCAAATATGGTGGGTATGGTAAAGGACCAAGGACCAAAGTTTAGAACGTGTCCTGAACCGAGTATCAAGAAAGGATCAACTATAATATTGAGTACCGAAGTCACGATCATTATCTTCATAGGAGTTACATTATCCCCCCAACCTCTCAGTATGAACATGAAAGCGAAGAAAAGAAACATCAACGGCATCCCGATGAAGGTTATCTGNAGGTACTGGGTCCCATACTTGGCAAGGTATGGCGCATCTGCACCGGCACCGGCCGTGAGTATGTCCAAAAGGTAAGGCGTCAAGAAGTAGCCCACGGTAGCTAGGATCGAAGAAAGGACTATAACGATAAAGTAAAGCTGACCCGCGTATTCAGCAGCCTTTTCATAATTTTTAGAACCCGTGTACTGCGATATCAACGCAAGGGCGGCCACTCCGAATCCTATCTCCACCGACATGATTATGAATATAACGGTCCAGGCCTGACTAGATGCCGCGACGGAATATCCCGCCAGGTCACCAGGCAATCGACCCAACCAGATCGTATCTGCCAAGTTGTATAGGGTCCTAAATAACGAAGCAACCATGATGGGCCAGCCGAGCTTGAACATCACCGTTATTACATCTCCCTCCAATATCTCGTCTTTACTCGGTCTTTTCATACGTTCTTTTAAGTAATTTAAGGTCCCCTCCTCTTTCATACCTCCCATTATTTTGAAGGGCATCTTTAAGGCTTTTATTAGGAAAGCGATGATCCACCTGAGTATACTCGATAAGCTCTTAGACATGTTTAATATTAGTTTCACATGAAACAGTCTTATAAAATAGTTTCGTATGAAACGGAAATCCGCAACGGATACCTAGGGTTCAAAAGAGGGAACAGTAAAATTTATGTACGGTCAACATAATTACTGTTGTTGACGAGGGATAAGTCCAAAATAACCGAGCATTAGAACGTCTCGAGGCAGAGGGATAATATGATCGGGGTTAAAAGTTTGAAAGGGAAAAAGGACGGAGGTTACCCAGTTGTTTTGACCACAGATAGAACCCTAGCTTCAGATTACAACGGCAGTGAGTTCATCGGTTTCGGAGCTACCTTCCCGCGTGTTTTACCGGATCTCCTTTACTCCTCTTTTTTTGCTCCCTCAGTACCCCATCATGACGGAGTGATGAAATACGGTCACTGTGGAAGCCGCAAGGTTGAAGCGGCACTGCTCAACGACGGTTTTAAACAAGGAGACGTTGTTATAGGACATCCCGATCATCTAGATAAACTAGTAGGACCTAAAACAGAAGCTTTGGGCATCACCACTCACGATCCTCTGGGACTCGGACCTGCATCCACGACTTTTTCTTCCTTCGTGGGAGGTGAGCCCTACAGTTCACACTACTTCAAAAAATTGGTCAAGTATCCCGAGCTTTCTAAATTCGACATCAACGTGATAGTAGGTGGACCCGGAACATGGCAGTTAGACGATAAAAGGATCATGAAAAAATACGATGTTGACACCATAGTTATAGGTGAGGGAGAAAAGGTGGCACCAGAGATATTCGGAAAGGCGCTCAAAAGTGAAGATCTACCGAAAAAAGTCGTCGGTGACGTGGTAGATATCAAAGATATCCCTAGGATCCAGGGACCGACTATAAACGGCCTGGTTGAGATCAGTAGAGGATGCGGTAGAGGATGCGATTTCTGTAATCCCACGCTCCTGAATCTTAGACACAGACCCGTTAAAGAGATAATAGAAGAGGTCGAATTGAATACGCGAACTGGGAAGGAGAAGACCATATTACATGCTGAAGACGTATTACGATACGGTTCTAAAACGCTGAGCCCGGAGCCAAAAAAACTCATGACTCTATTGAAAAGAGTTAAAAAACATACGAACCGAGTGGATTTCAGTCATGTGGCCCTTGCCTCTGCGGCATCCGAACCCGAACTGATAGAAAATATATCCGAGCTTTTCGACGTAGGTGGAGAAGGAAAACCTTGGTTCTCCGCTCAAACAGGTGTAGAAACAGGATCCCCTGAATTGGCTTCCAAACACATAAAAGGTAAAGCTAAGCCCTTCGATGCCAAAGAATGGCCTTCCGTGGTCAGAAGAGCCTTCGATATATTCGACGAGAACGATTGGATCCCCTGTGCCACGTTGATCTTGGGGCTTCCTGGAGAAAACTCCGACGATGTTATTAAGACCATGGAACTGCTCGACGATCTTTCAGATAAGGACTTCTTCATAGTACCTTTGATGTTCGTACCGTTGGGCATGAGCGAGGACAAAGATTTCTTCAGCAGGGGAGATATGGAACCAGAGCACTGGCAGTTACTGGCAAAATGCATAAGAAAAGATTTTGACATGGTCCCTAAGTTGATAGACGATGTGAGTGATATGGGCGGTATGAACTTCTTGAAGAGATATGGCTACCACTTCATGAGCAAGATATTCATGAGGAGACTCGAACCCCATCTAGACGTGATGGAAGACGGATACGATCCCGCTAAAGTGTGAATACATATGATAGTTTCGTACGAAACCATCAATCAAATTTAAATAAGTCCACCGCACCTACGTTCAAAAAAGAGTGAGTTGTTTATGATCCAAATTTCAGAATTGCCGACATTTGTCACTAGTATTCATCTTTTTTCCACAAAAGATCATGAGAGGATATAATGAATAGAGAAAAAAAACATGATGGAGGTCCTTGTACCATGTGTGGATCCTCCGTACCCTCGAACAGTAGAGCGTGTCCTGACTGTGGACACTTACCCGAGGAAAAGGACCAAAAGAGCGATACACTTTCCCTCAAAGACAGGGTTGAAAAGATATTCGATGAGAGAGGATACGAGATCAAGAAGGAAGGGTTCGATGGATACGATAAAACAGATCAGAAAATATTTGCTATCTACCGGGCCCGTATGCACACCGATAAAGTTGTGGTAGTATGTAGCGATGGAGACGCTCCTATTGATGAGGAAAAAGTACAGGAGCTGAACCGTTACATCGCGAACTCTAAAGCAAACAAGGGAATAATGGTCGCTTCTAGTTACACATCGAAGGGGAAAAAAGATGCCGAAAAAAAAGGTATAGATCTTTTAGAAGTGGACGACCTACCTATGGAAAGCTCCTTCGCTTCTAAAGCTGACTTTATTCAAAAGAAAGAGGGATACACTGATCTGAACATATATTATTCAGTGACAGGAAGATGTGAGAAAAAGCTGCTATTTTCTCAAACCTTTCCCGATCTTCCCAGCGCTGAAGCTTTGAAAAAGAGCTTCAAGAGGCACAGTAAACCTCTCTCAGAAGAGGCTATCGTGGTCAGAACAGGGAGGAGAGAGATAGGAGTGATCGACCTGAGAGAAGTTTATTTCATCGAATTGAATAAACTGAAAGAACAGGGAATAAAGATGGAGGTCTATCATTACAAAGGTATAGACCTGGATGATGATATAGAGTTCAAACTAAAATTCAGTCTTAGGAACAATACAGAAGATACACTGCAAAACCTGAGATTGACAGGCGAGGTAAGAGGCTCCGACGATCACATTTTAGATTCGGTGGAATCCCGTATCGATATGGATAGCGATTTTTACTCAAGCCAAACTTATATGGATTCGAGACATCTATTTTCCGTTGAATTTTCGGGAGAACCTAGCGAAGGAGAGATCGGAGACAGGCTTAAAGAAAAGTTCGAGAAGGAAGGTTTCAGACTTGCAGAAGACGCTGAGATAAAAAAGAGCGGGGAAAGATTTTGGATATTTGAAGAGGGGGATGAAAAATACTTGTTGAAACAGGATAGATCACTCCATGTCTACCAGGCATTGGGCGAAAGAGCTGTAAATAGCTTAAAACCAGGCTCTTCGCTGGATTACATCGTTAAAACTGTGCTCCCGCTAAGGATATTCCCAAAACATTATGATGGTCTAGCTATGGAGTTAGAACTCTTCCAAACAGGGGAAACACTGGAAAAAAGATCCATCGATCTGTCCTCCTCAAAAAGTTTCAAAAAAGCTTTTAGAGAGGACCTTAGAGATCTAAAAACCTCTCTGGAATCGGAGGTAAAAAAGAGTCAAGAGTCTCCCCAAGAAGGGCGACCTGGATGCTTTATCGCCACTGCAGTTTACGGAGATCCAAATGCTAAGAAGATCGATCAACTTCGTGCGTTCAGGGATGAGATACTGCTGGAAAAAAAGGCAGGAGTACTTTTTACTGAACTTTACTATAAAATGAGCCCCCCTATAGCAGATTTTATATCTGAGCACGAGTCCCTAAGGAAGGCGGTAGGACACATAGTGGTTTATCCACTAGTAGAAATCGCAGAAAAAGCGTTGGACCCAGATCGAACTTAAAGCCATGGTTCAGGGCGTCGGTCATACTCAAGGCAGAAAGATACAATTCATGTCATCCGCAGAGCCATGATCGAGAGTTGACTACATTGGTTTAACTTCGGTCCTGCTCATCTGTATATTCAACAAAATATTTAGAAGAAAACTTATCTGGTTTCTTTTTTTGGCAGTACTAGTTTCGTATGAAACAATGAAATAAATTTATATATGACCTTGAGGTGTTAGTTAAACTATGGGCGCATTGGCAAAAACAACCGGGTTGTTCGCTTTCATGTTCATCTTCTTTATAGCTATAGGCTGGCTTATAGGCGGATTCTTCATGGATAGCTGGATAACAGGTGCTCTTATATTTTTGGTCATAGCGGGGGTCATGAACCTAGTATCTTATTTTTACAGCCACAAGATCATACTCCGTTCTCATAGAGCGAAGATGATAGAAGAAGAAGACAATCCCCGGCTTTTTAAAATAGTTAAAGAAGTGGCTAGAGAAGCCGATATTAAGATGCCAACGGTGGCTATAGTTCCTTCGTCCACGCCTAACGCTTTTGCGACTGGAAGGAACGAAGATAATGCGGTCGTGGCCGCAACAGAAGGCATCCTCGACACTTTGAACGATGAAGAACTCAAAGGTGTGATGGCTCACGAGATAGGCCATATAAAAGGGAGAGACATGCTGATAATGAGCGTCGCTGCAACACTAGCAGGAGCTGTAACATTCATGGCGAGGATGGTTTTCTTCCAGATGTTTTTCGGTCGAAGAAGGGTAAACCCCATCTTCCTTTTAACGATGATCTTAGCTCCCATAGGTGCGATCATAATAAAGATGGCTATCTCACGGAGAAGGGAGTTCGAAGCGGATAAAAAAGGAGCTGAGATATCAAAAAACCCCAACGCTTTGGCCGATGCGCTGGAAAAACTGAATGCGCAGAACAAACAAAACCCCATGAAAAGTAAAAACACGACGTCCGCATCTCTGTTCATCGTTAATCCTTTCAATCGTAAGAGTGCCTTTGTCAAGCTCTTCTCCAGTCATCCACCCATGGACGAAAGGGTGGAAAGACTAAGGAAGATGGCGACTGAATTCAGTTATATGTGAGAAGTTCATTTGTATTCGTCACAGTTCTCACAGTAGAAACGATGGTACTCTTCTTCGTACTGCATCATGTATCCACAATCAGGACAAGTACTTTCTTTTTGCCTTTGTTGTTCCTCTGTTCTCTCATACACGGGAGGAACCGTGGGTCTTCTCTCACCTTTTTTATCGAACTCGTCCTTGGATATGAAGAGCAGTATCAGTGCTATCACGGAGAAAACGCTTCCTAAGTACATGGGTCCTAGAGAAAAAATACCTACTATAGAGCCACCTATCGCAACTCCCCAATAGATCCGTTTTATGGCACATATCCCTCCAACAAGTAAAATTATCCCAAATACCACCAGAAGGATACCGCATACCTCGGAGATGGTCTCAACGAAGTCTAGATCTATATCTTCATCGATTTCGTCTTCTATATCGGCCATCAGGTCTTCATCGATCAAGAACAGACTTCCTGCAGTCACCAAAGCCAATAAGAATGCGATGATCATCAATATCCCTGCGATCATAGGTTTTTTGCTTTCCTTCCTAGAAGGGCCGGATATTTTTCCGTAGCTCATTTTATCGTACTCTCAAAGATTCAGACCATGAATAGGATATACTGCGGTACCATAGCCAATAAGTCGTCTAGCGGGGCAAAGTACCAGATCAGTCCTATGACCAAAGCGATCAATATCAAGATGATCACCACTTTGACCAATTTCCAGACGAACCACACTATGACAACTAAGATCACTATAGCGAGCAGTATGAGTAGTATGGGCCAAGACATGAACGGGCATTGAATCGGATGTATATAATTTTTATTCAAATTTTAAGAGAAAATATAGTGGAAGACGCAACTTTGAGGAATAATGTCCTCGTCTCTATTTTCGGAAAATGTTTCAAATTTTCCGAATATCGATGGAAAATCTTATTTTCCAGTAGATCTCGGTCAAAGACACTCGTGATCATTTGTAATTGCGTTGTGTGAGTAAATCTCTGATTTACGAGTAAATGGAACTTTGTTCCGTTGCGTCATCCACATCCGCAGAATTCTGTTCGAGGATGCAAGGGCGTTAGTCCTGCACAACTAGACAAGGACACTAAAAAAACAAATAAAAGTCGTGTCCTTGACTATATTTTGTAAAAGAAGATGGAAAACGGTGATGAATGTATAGCATACAATAAATGTCGTATGGGTAAGATTTTAATAGTGGACAGTTATTTGAACTGAACCACTATGAAAAAACCACGTAAGATAAAGGATTACTGTCCGAACTGTGACACACACAGCGAGATGGAGTTAAGCAAGGGCAAAAACAGACCAGGTAGCGAATTAAGAAAAGGTCAAAGAAGATTTAGACGCGTCACGTCGGGTTACGGTGGATTTCCATGGTCCAAACCTTCCGGAGCTGGAAAACCCGTTAAACGAGTCTATCTGAAGTACACTTGTACCGAGTGCGGAAAGACCTGGCAGAAGAAATGCCAACGTTCTGGAAGATTTGAATTCATAGAGTGAGTTCAGCTCGATGGTAATTGATATAGTAGGAGTGAAAATATGCCGGAAAAAAAATTTGTCAGGATCAAGTGTTCCGATTGTGAGAATGAGCAGGTGACGTTCAAACGCGTCTCTTCAAAGGTTGAATGTCTGGTCTGCGGTGCTCGACTAGCCGAACCTACGGGAGGCTCTTCTTTATTCAAGGGAGAGATAATCGAGGAGCTCGGAGCTTCAGAAGAGGGTGAATGATGACGTCTCCGGACGAATATGAATGGCCCAGCGAGGGCGAACTCGTTATATGTAACGTAAAAACCGTTAAGGATTTTGGAGCATTTTTAACTCTGGAAGAATATGAGAACAAAGAAGGTTTTGTGCATATATCTGAGATCTCATCCGGTTGGGTCAAGAGGATAAAAGATCATATACAGGAAGGAGAAAAAAGAGTCTGCAAAGTTCTTAGAGTTGATAAATACAAAGGACATATCGATCTTTCTCTGAAAAAAGTTAACGAACATCAAAAAAGGGAGAAACTACAGGCATGGAAGAATCATAAAAAAGCCGATAACCTTTTGAACTTGGTGGCTGAAAGGTTGGATAAAGAACTAGAAGAGTGCTATGAAGAATTCGGTTTTGAACTGAGTGATAAGTATGGAAGTCTTTATCAAGCTTTCGAAAAGTGTTCTCTCGATCCAGAGATATTGGAAAAGGACGGTTTCCAAAAAGAATGGACCGAGCATTTGATCGAAGTTGCCCAGGAAAACATATCCCCGCCCTATGTAAGTATAACAGGATTTGTGGAGGTTTCATCGACCAACCCCGATGGCATAGATGATATAGATCATTCTTTATCCGCCTTCGAAGATACTGAGGACTCCAAAGTAGATGTAAGCTATGTGGCCGCACCAAAATATCGTATAGAAGTGCAGTCTGAAGATTATAAGATAGCCGAAGAGGTATTCGAAGAGCAGGCTGAGGATGCCGTACAAAGGATAGAAGAGCGCGGCGGAAAGGGCAGTTATTACCGAGAAGAGTGAAGTAAAAATCAAACTTGAAGTAGATCTTTTTTAAATCTTTCTTCTTCGCTGAATATACATCCACAGTAGTTCTGTTTGTAAAGACCCATCTCGTTTGCCAGTCTATGATGCTCTTGGAATCCATCCCTCATGTCTTCATAGATAAATTCTATTTCTTTTTCTTCGCCTATCCGAGAGCCTATGTGTTTCAACCGTTCGTGGTCCTGGTAGGGTGAGAGTATCAAAGTGGTAGAGAACGCATCATGATCTCGTTTAAGTGCTTCTTTTGCGGTTTTTTCTAACCTCCACGTCAAGCAAAAATCACATCTTTCTTCGCTCTTCGAGGTACCCTCTAAAAATTCCTTCAATCCGTATTCATCTATATATATGACTTCGATCTCGTTCTCTTCTTCGTATTTTTTGAGCGATCTAAATCGATTCTCGTACTCCTCAAAAGGATGTATATTGGGATTGAACCACAATGCGGTGACCCTATCAAATCTTTTTTCAAATTCTTTGGCCGTGTATGTTAAACATGGGCTGCAGCAGGTATGCAGCAGTAGGCTTCCTTTTTTTTCTATATCCCCATATCTACTCGTTTTCGTTTCGTTTTTTTCTCTTCTTTCAGTTTTGTTCCGCAGCCTGGACATCTTTTTGTTTCCTCCTCACAAGTTTCGTGGAAGGTCTTTCCACAATCACAGACCACTCCTTTATCTTTATCTATATCCTCCCCGCAGATATCACATACTTTTCTTTCTTCGCTCCCTTCTTCCGTGGTCTCCAATTCACAGCCGTATTCAATTTTCTTTTTGTCGAAGGCCCGGACCACACTAGCGATGATCTTGGTGTTCTTACCTTTTGGTTTGATCCTACCTTTTGACTCGATCTTTTCACCGGCCTTCAATCTATCCTTGAAATCGAATCCTTCCATCTTTCCTCCTCTGATCTTTAGTTCTAGTTCTCCTGCAAATCCTTTCCCAGTGTTTTCCAATGATATCGTTGTGGAGTTCCACTGGTCGTGTTCAAATCGTTCGGATACTTTTATATCTATCTTCGGACTGTATGGTTCCAGGTTATCTTCTAAGTTTTGGAGAGTTTCTTCGGCTTTTTCTAGAGCCTGGTCCATATCACCTTTTTTTTCGAAACTTTTAGCATCCTCTATATCGTTTTTCACATCTTTTACAGGCGCGCCGAATTTTTTTGCTTTCTCTACTAGATTCTCTGCTTCTTCTATTATGTTATCATATTTTTCTTCTTTAGCTAGACCCGATACCTCTTTAGCTTCGTTTATCAACCGGACCACCTTGAAGGATCGCCCCATCTCTAGAACGTTACGGGCTTTATCCAATAGGTTATGGGCCCGCTCTTTTTCTTCGCCCCGTTCTTCTGTCTTGTTTTCTATATCAGATATTATGTTTTTCAGTACGTCTTTTTTATCATCTAGGTATTCCTCGGCTTTACCGATGAAGGAATGTGCCTTGATGTAGTCTCCATTATGGAAATTTTTTTCCACCATCTCTTTTGAATTTTCTAATTCACTAACACCTATACCTTCATGTTTTAGATCCCTGATACACTCGTCTATATGTTCCAAAAATATCTCGACTTCCTCGACGGCCTTCTGTGCTCTGTTCAATCTATCGCCGGCTTCCAAGGCTTTGTTGAAGGCTTTGACGTAAAATCCACTTTGATAGGAGTCCTTTGCTTCGTTGAGGATTTTTTTCACCTCATCTAAAAAGAGCCCATCCGCTTCGGCTTCCTTCAATTTTTTTTGTGCGGTGGATATGCCTTTTTTAGAGATGGACTGTTGAAGGCCTATCTTTTCTAGTTCTCCTTCGCTCTGCATCGAGTAGTTTATAGCTTCTTTATATGCTCCTTCTTCTTTCGCCTTTTCCGCTTTTCGAAGCAGATTATCGGCTAAAGCCGTATCTCTGTCAGCCTTTCTCAAAGATTTTATCTTATCTCTGAATTTTTCTAGTATACTCCCGACTCTTTTTTTCTGGGCCTTCTCTAACTCAGTCTCTGCTTCTTTTGCCTTTAGAATACTTTCTTCGTATTTATCTTCTTCAAAATCCAATTCAGCCTCTTCCAAAAGCTCCTTTCCTTCTTTTATATCTGCTTTTATGTTCTCGGCTTCCTGCAGTTTGTTTCTAGATCTTTCTATCACCTCTTCCGCTTCATCGTATTTATTTTTGAGTTCTTGTATCTTGGTTTTACATGAATTTAAAGTCTCTAGACCTTCCCAATAGTTGCCTTCGTCTACCAACGGTCCTATTTTTTCAAATTCTTTCCATAACACTTGGGTATCCATCCCTAAATTTTCCGCGGACTTTATCGATCTTTCAGTTTCTTCGAGTTGTTCTTCTATTGTCTTTTTGAGGATAGAATCGATTTCATCTTGGATCTTTTCTAACTTTTCTACACCTTCTTGAAGCCCACTTTTTTCATTCAACTCTTCAGCTTCTTCGACTTCTTCTTTGAGGGCGTCTATCTTCTTTGATTTTTCTTCTACATCTGATCCTTCGAGCCTTGAGATATTCTCCTCTAACTCCTTTTTCTTCTCTTCGAAAACATTTTCCTTTTCGATGTTTTGGATGATACGATCCGCCTTTTTAGCCGTCTCTATGGCTCCAGAGTAGTCTCTGTCTCTGAATACTTCTTTCGCCTCTACAAGGATCTCTTTTATATCGCTTATATCCTCTATTTTTCCGTCTCTTTTCAAGGCACTGAGTTTTGTTGCTACCTCCGAGATCTTTTCATAAGCTTCTTTCCTTGCCGTTCTGGCTTTTTCAGCATCTTGTTTCACATCTAAAGATTTATGGATGGATCGGAGGTAATCGCCTTGTTTCATTTCCTTTTTAGATTCTATCAACTTTTCTCTTAAATCCTCGATACGCACCCCTGTTTTTTTGGCCTGGACAGTTTCCTTTTTTGCCAATCCAAAGAGATGTTCGGCTTTTTCTTGTAACTCTTCGTTCAATTCATCCCTTGCCTGATCTATAAATTTGATAGATTCGTAGTGTTCTCCCTCGTCGAAACTTTCTTTTGCCTTTTCGATCCCCTCTTTGAGTATCGATAGATCCATTTCTTCCATATCCATATCTTCTTCAAGAGACTCAAGCGTCTCTAAAAGTTCAGTTGCGTTTTGAATATACTTTTCGGCGCTGCCGACTTGGGCGTAATCAAGTTCCTCCCTTGCTTCCTTTATCAACTGATGGGTTTCCATGTACTTCTCAGAACCGAGTTTGTTGTAGGCTTTCCCTAATATATCTTTGATCTTCCCCCTGGTGTCTTCTTCTATCTTGTCTATCATGTTCACTCCCTTGTTTATGTCTTCGATGATATGGTCGAGTTCGTTTTCGATCCTTTCTTTTGCGGTTTTTATACCGTTTTCAGCTATTTTTGCGGCTTCTAGATACTCCGAAGATTTGGTCTTTTTAACACTTTCATCCAATTCTTCAGTGAGATCGTCCATTTCTATATCGATGTCCTTTCCTATCCCGTTCAATTTTTCAAATTCGTCTATCTTTTCCATGAGACTTTCGTAAACTTTTTTGTGAAAACCATCCTCAAACTTTTCGATCACGGATGACGCTTCGTCATAGTCTCTGTTCTTCAGATGTTCTTCTGCTTCGGAGATGTTTTCATCCAGATCGGGCGCCTCTAGGTCCAGCAATTTCATCAGTTCTTTTATGTTGTTTATTCTTTGTTCAAATTTCTGTTCCATCTCGAAATGTCCTTTTACGACCTTTTCGACTTTTTCTCTTCCTTTTTCAGCCCACTCCAAAGCTTTTTTGTAGTCCTCTTCTTTCAAGGAAGCTCTAGCGTTGTTCAGCATCTCCATGGGTTCTTTTATATCCGCACCTATGTTCTTTGCCTTGATGAAATAATCTCTAGATTCCGCTATGGTTTCTAGTACCTGGTTAAATTTCGCTTCTTTTACCTTTTTGGAGGCACCTTTTAAAAGTTCGCGAGCTTTTTTGAACTGTTGTTTTTCTTTAAGTTCCTCTGCTTCTTCCAACATGTCTTTTACTTTTTCAGTGGATGTACCTATCTCCTCCGCTTCTTTTATCTCTTTTTCTATCTCTTGGACTCTTTTGTCAAAAGTGGCCGTAAAAGAATTATCTAGAAGCTCATGGCCCGTTTGAATACTTTTGACCGCTTTGCCGTAACTTTTTTTCTCTTTCAGCTCCTTGGCATCTTCCACCTTTTTTTCAACTTTCGAAACATCGATACCCATCTCACGGGTTCTTTTTATCCGGTCCTCTAACTCATCTATCATATCTTCCAATTGGTCGCCTAGTTTTTCTCCTAATACATCTCTGCTCTCATTTATCAAGGACATGGCTCTTTCATATTCATCTGCTTCGTATGCATAATTCGCCTTCGACACGGTCTTTTTGAGCTGAGATATCTGTTTACCTGATGAATCCATGGTCTTTAAAAGAGATTGGATCTCTTCCAATTCGTTACCTACTTCCCTTTCTATCACCTTTTCGCTTTCATCTTTGATCTTTTCGGCTTTTTTGAAACCTTTTTCAATTTTTCCCTCTTCTATCAGACCTTTAGCTTCTTCCATCTCCTCCTTTAGAGATTTGAAACCTTCTCCTTCCCCAGCAAGTTCTAAAAGATCTTTCACCGGTTTAAATAACTTATCTAGTTTTGCAAAATTTGAGCTTTGTATCTCCTCGATGACCTCGTCAAAATCTTTTTCAGCTTCCTCAAAATTTTTTTCATTTATCTTTTCTTCGGTATCTTCTATCTTTTTTCTTAAACCGTCCTCATCTATTTTCACATCTACCTCTATGTCGATGTCCAAGGAGGCTTCTAAAAGCTCCTCTACCTTTTTTCTCTTTTTTTTAGCCTCCTCTTTCATCTTAGCGGTTTTTTTGGCCTTCTGTTCCATCTCTCGTGCGAGTTTTCTAGCCTTCAGATACTTTCCCGACAAATTCGTCATCTCCTATCATAGGAAGGGCTTACCTTCCGTGAAGTTTTAGGGTTTTACCATTTATGAATAAGGTAGGGTTTATTTGTTTTTTCTCTTCGTAACGGCAACTTTCGCTTACCCCTCCCTACATGAAAGATTGATTTAACTCTTGTGAATTATCTAGGTGATGAGTGATATATGCCCTGAATGCGGATCTGAAAATTATCAACCCATGGAAGGATGTGGTTATTGTTATGAGTGTGGATATTCAAAGTGCGGAAATCATTGAGTGCGGATCTTGCTCATCCGAAAGGTTAAATAGCTAAATCAGAGTAGCTCGGATTCCATGACGACGCTGTTGATCTGCGAGAAAAAAAGTGCGGCTTCCCGTATCGCCCACCTCCTTTCAGGAGGGGACCAGACCCAAAGATCTTATCACAAACATCCTTATTTCGAATTCAAAAGGAAAGGAGAAGATTATATCTGTGTACCTCTACGAGGCCATATAGTTCAGTACGACTATCCTAAAAAGTACAACAATTGGGGTCGTGTCGACGAGGAGAAACTCATCTGGGTAGAACCTGAAAAGAAGATGACCTCCAAAAGGATAGCCAACTTACTGAAAAAAAAGGGAAAGGAAGTGGATCGTATAGTAGTAGCCACTGATTATGATAGAGAGGGCGAGCTCATAGGTTTAGAAGCGGTCAGGATCGCCCAAAATGATTCTGAGATACCTATTGAAAGGGCAAGATTCAGCTCGTTGTCCAAGACCGAATTGGAAGAAACCTTTTCGAACCTAAAAGGTGTAGATGTGAAGTTGGCGGAGTCCGCGGATTCCAGACAGGTTATAGATCTGGCATGGGGTGCCGTACTGACAAGATTTCTTTCTAAAGCTTCCGGTCGTTATGGGAAGAATTTTCTTTCGGTGGGTAGGGTCCAGAGTCCGACCCTTGCTATCGTAGTCCACCGAGATCATGAGATCGATGAATTCGAACCCGAACCTTATTGGAAATTAACGGCTCTTCTCGAAAAAAAAATAGAGTTCGAAGCGCACTACAAAGACGACAGGGTATGGGATAAAGAAAAGGCCGAAAAAATCTACAAAAAAGTCGAGGAAGCGGATCAGGCCGAGACCGTTGCCTTCGAAGAGAGAACAAAAAAAGATTGGCCGCCCAGTCCCTTCAACACCACTACATTCCTTTCGGATGCGAACAAGATCGGTCTTAGTCCGTCACAGGCCATGAGCATAGCTGAAAGTCTTTATACCGCTGGCTGGATCTCATATCCAAGGACTGAAAATACAGTCTATCCTAAAAGTTTGAACCTTAAAGAACAGCTTAAAAAATTGAAGAGATCCGAGTTATCAAAAGAAGTGGATGAGATACTGTCTCAAGATAAGATATACCCTACAAAGGGAAAGAAAAAGACCACGGACCATCCTCCTATCTATCCCATAAAACCGGCAACTAAAAAGCAACTAAGCGGTAACCAGTGGAAAGTGTACGAACTCGTCTTAAGAAGATTTTTGGCAACATTGGCACCGTATGGAGTAAAACGTTTGAGAAAGGCTGAATTCGATATAGAAGGAGAAGAATTCAGATCCAAAGGCACCGAGTTGATAAGACCCGGTTGGAGGAAGTACTACCCTTATTATAAAGCAAAAGAAGTCAAGATACCTTCTCTAGAGAAAGGAGAGATGGTAGATATCTTGGATATGCTTATCGATGAGAAGGAAACGAAACCTCCGAATCGTCACTCCCAGGGCAGCCTTGTGAAGATCATGGAAAAAAAAGGGCTCGGTACAAAAAGTACAAGACACGGCATAATACAGAAGCTTTACGACAGAGATTTTATCAGAGGCAAGGTCCCCTCCTCTACAAATTCCGGAAAAAGTGTTATCGATACACTGGAAAGCCATGCGGAGATGGTCACGAAGCCGGAGATGACCAGTAGACTTGAAGAGGATATGGAGAAGATAGCCCAAGGAGATATGGAGAAAGAACAGGTGATAGAAGAATCTAGAGAGATGCTTCAGACCGTGATAGAATCTTTAAAAAAGGACAGGGAAGAGATCAGAAAGGAATTAAAACAGTCCTTGACGGATCAAAACGCAGTTGGAGTATGTCCCAAGTGCGAAGACGGTACTTTATTGATAAGAAAATCTAAAAACGGTCGTTTCGTAGGATGTTCTAATTATCCCGAATGTGAGAACACGTATTCTTTACCTCGCTCAGGTAGGATAAAAGAAGGAGACGGTGATTGCCCCGAGTGTGGATCTCCTAAGATCAAGGTGTACCATAGTGGGGATACCGAGGAACTCTGCATCGATGTGCGGTGTGATCATTCACATGAACAGAGGTATAGAGGAAGATGTCCAGAGTGCGGAGGCGACATACGGGAGCAGCGTTCGTACAGAGGTAAAAGATTTTTAGGATGCTCAAACTTTCCGGAATGTGATAATACTTATCCCATCCCACAAAGAGGGAACATATTATCCTTTGGAGAAAGCTGTCCCGAGTGCGGAGCGCCTTTGCAGAAGATGCTAAAGAAAAACAAAGAGCCTTGGATATTCTGTCCTAACCCAGACTGCTCTTACAAGTTTGAAGGTAAAGATAAAAAGTAAAAAATCTTTTTTTACTCAGAGTCTCCGACTCTCTTTAGCTTTCATCCTTAGTTTGTCCTCACCACATTTTCTACATCTATTGGCTCTGACAGGATTGCTAGCGTAGCAGTTCATGCATATCTTCTTGTCCAACAGTCTTTTTTCAGCTTCGGGGAATCTTGCCATACTTACACCGCAGTTAGATGATGAGAGTGTTCTATTATATAAATCATTAGGCTGGGTTCTGCATCGTCACCTAAGATGAAGCCGAGCTGATGTGTGTAGGAAAAATTATTAACGTGGATCAGGATGCGTTTCTAGATAATATGTCTTATACTAACCAAAAAAGAAATGCGGGTTACAGAGCCGCTGAATATGTTGAAGACGGTATGGTTGTGGGTCTCGGAACGGGGTCGACGGCAAAGTTCGTCGTTGAAAAGATAGGTGAAAGGATAGAAGATGAAGGGTTAGATATCGTAGGTATACCTACTTCTTTGGAAACGGAAAAACAGGCTAAAAAAGCAGGCATAACCATCATAGAATTGGATGAGGCTGATAAGATAGACCTCGCCATAGACGGAGCCGACGAAGTTGATCCGGATAAGCAGCTGATCAAAGGAGGAGGAGGTGCTCTCTTGAGAGAGAAGATAGTCGCTCATAACTCTAAGAGGTATATAGTGATAGTCGATGCTTCCAAGATGGTGGAGAAACTAGGTGTTGATTTTGCTCTTCCCGTGGAGATACTGCCCCGGTGGACCGAAGGTATATCGGATTGTGTAAGAAAGCTTGGTTGCGAACCCGAACTTCGTATATCCAAAGGAAAGACTTACCGGACGGACAATGGGAACAACATACTAGATTGTGATTTTGAGGGGATCGAGGAACCCAAAGAACTTTCCCAAAGATTGGCTTCTATACCTGGTGTTCTAGAACACGGACTTTTCATAGATCTAACCGACCTTGTGATATTGGGGAATGAAGGCGGATTCGAAGAGTTGGATTGAAAGTCGAGGTATTTTTAGTTTTAAAATAGGAGAAAAATTATATAGGCTGACCGACATAACCTTTAACGATGGACCATGTTTGATAAGATACTGATAGCAACTGACGACTCGCCACAGATAAAGAGCGCCATAGAATACACAGCCACTATTTTTCCATATGCTGAGTATCATCTCATCAACGTTGTTAATACCTCTGACAGAAGTATACCCCAGACAGATCTTATGCAGGCCAAATTGGCAGAAATATCTCAGGGAGCATTGGACAGCGGAGAAAAGATCCTCAACAGGAAGGGTATAAAAAGGATCAAAAAAAGAAAACCAAAAGGCACTCCATCCAAAGAGATAATTAGATACATAGAGGAAGAAAATATAGATGTGCTGGTGATGGCCACCCATTCTAAGAGAGGAACACAAAGAGTCCATATAGGTGAAACCGCTCTTCACTCACTCCAGGTCACTACCATACCTTCTTTGGTGTTCTCATGTGAGTGCGACCCAGAGATACCTAAAAGGATATTCAATCCCACCACTTTTAGTTCTTATTCCGTCGAAGCATCCATGATAGCTTTGGATCTAGCCGAGTATCTCGGGGCGAGTCTTACCACATATCATATAGGCATGGACGATCCAGGAGATCATTCTAGAAGGATTAAAAAAAGGGCGGAAAAAGCCGGAGTGGATTTCGACATATCGATAGATAAAGGCGCTTCTGATAAGAAGATAATAGAAAAGTCCAAAGAGTTCGATTTCATAGTAGGTAGTAGAGGCCGAAAAGGGCTTCTGTACAAGTTTCGCCATCTGTTTCCGCGGCTCTCTCTAAGCAATATAGAGAAGGAGTTGATGGCTGAAAGTGAGATACCTTTCTTGATGGTGGGTGATTGATGTTACATCCCATATTTTGAGATAGTCCCCAGCTCTTCTTCGATCTCTAAAAGTCGGTTGTATTTAGCGGTCCTTTCTCCCCTTGCAGGGGCACCTGTTTTTATCTGTTTAGACGAGAGTGCTACGGAAAGGTCGGCTATAAATGGATCCGTGGTCTCACCGGAACGGTGGGATATCATGACATCGTATCCGTTGCTCGTGGCTAGAGAAGAAGCGTCCATGGCCTCGGTCAGACTCCCTATCTGGTTAACCTTTAGTAAAACTGCATTACAGGCCCCGTCTTTTATACCTTCCTCGATCAACTTTGGATCGCTTACGAAGTTATCGTCCCCTACGATCTGGATCTTATCACCAAGGCGCTCAGTGATCTCGATGAAGCCGTTCCAATCGTCTTCTCCAAGGGGATCCTCGATGGAGATCAACGGATATTTATCTACCAACTCTTCGTAAAACTGTATCATATGTTCCGAATCCAGCACTTCTCCTCCCGATTCGTATCCTTTGGAAGTTTTGAATTCACTCGCCGCGGAGTCCACAGCAAGATTTACTTTATCTGAATAACCACACTGCTCCATGGCTTCTATGATCAGATCGAAAGGTTCAGTGGGATCACTCAGAGGTGGAGCGTAGCCTCCTTCATCTCCTAGGTTTGAAGCAGCCGGTCCGTATCTTTTTTCGATTATCGACCCTAGGGAGTGATATATCTCGGTCCCTATCCTGAGAGCTTCTTTAAAATTCTCGGCGCCGGTGGGTGCTATCATATACTCTTGTATGTCTAGGTCGTTTCCGGCATGTTCCCCTCCGTTGAGGACGTTGAGAAAGGGCACAGGTAGGGTAACATCGTTCACTCTTCCTAGATATCTGTAGAGAGGTATGTTCAAGGTATCTGCGGCGGCTCTTGCCGCAGCGAGAGAAACGGCCAAGATAGCATTGGCACCGAGCTCGCTCTTATCTTCCGTTCCATCCAACTCTATCATCTTTCTATCTATATCGGCCTGTTGGATCACATCTTCACCTAGAAGTTCTGGTTTGATGATATTTTTTATATTTTCAACGGCCTTTTGGACACCTTTTCCCCCATATCTTTCGCCTCCGTCCCGGAGTTCTAAAGCTTCCATACTTCCTGTAGATGCTCCGGAAGGTACCGCCGCTTTACCCATACCGCAGGAGGTTTTCACGATAGCTTGCACGGTGGGATTGCCTCTGGAATCCAATATCTCTCTAGCATCTACTGATTCGATCTTTACCATATTATCACTTTTGATCTTGAGAATACTTGAAGTGATTAAAAGTTTGTCATCTAATGATGTGAAATGAGAGTGAAATGAGAAAATGATTAAGTACATCTTTAAAGATATCGGCAGTGTGTAACGATGCCTCCCGGAACGGAAGAATATAAATGGCCGTTAGAATATATGGCTCGCTATCCTTTTTTGAGCGGGGCCAAGGAGTACATAAAGAGGGAGGCACCGCCTATGGATGAATTACTGAGAGATAATCTATGGGGACCTGTTAGGAAAAGAGGTAAGGACAGGGTTATGGAATCTCTTGAGAACGGTAGAGTCAAGATAAGGAGGATTGAAGACGAGCTTGAGATAGAGAACGAACTCTTTTCTTATCCCATCGCACGCATGCTCGTTTCTTCCATAGGTGATAATTTTTTAGTCAGAAGATATAGTTTAGGGGAGGCGGAAAGAGTTGTGGACGAGTTATCCAGGGAGGCCGATGATGAAAAGCTTATAGACCTAGCGAAGGAACTCGGTCTTAGATCAGAAAAAGATGGCGAAAATTTCAAGGTTTTTTTTGCTCATTATCTAGAGAATACCGAGCACCTAAGGTCCTCGGAGTGGAAACTCACTAATCTAGACTTGAGAAAAGGAAACGTGTATCTAGAGAGAGATCGATTCGTACGTTTGCTGAAGGAAAGAATTTTTTCTTTGATCTATCTGGACCTACCGGCACCTGTTTCTGATCTGATATTGGAAAGTTTAGAAAAGCAGATAGAAGATATAAAAGAAGTTCTTGAGGAAAAACGGAAGGAGATAAAAGATATCGATCTAGGTAAGGTAGAGGATGAGTTATTTCCACCGTGTATCAAGTATCTACTCGTCTCACAACAGGAGGGGCAGAACCTTTCACACGAATCTAGATTCGCTTTAACGGCTTTTTTGAGAAAAGTCGGTCTATCCGAGGACGGGATCATATCGTACTTCCAAGAATCTCCAGATTTTGACGAACAACTCGCTTCCTATCAGATAGAACATATAATCGGTGAGATATCTGGTACTGAATACACTCCCCCTGGATGTTCTCTCATGAGGACCAACGGCATATGTTTTCAACCGGATTCGCTTTGTGAGCAGGAATGGATGAGCCATCCACTGACCTATTATTCTTTCAAAAAAAGAAAGAAGGCCGAGTCCGAAGCGGAAGAGAAAGAAAAAGAAGAAAAAGAGGAAGATTGACGATCATCTACTTTTTGGATAACTGATCCCAGGTATTTTTTCCCCTGTAGAGTGCGGTCATATTACCTGATATCGCAAACCAGATCAGCAGTAATTCGAATAGATTCAATTCCGTCTCTAAAATATGTAAACTTGTAAATCCCGTATCGTATAAGAAAAAGTACAGAAAAGAGAATAGTATCAGCAGTACCAAGCGTTCTGCTCTTCCGGCTATTCCACCATAATCTCTTGAAACACCTACGGCGTCGGCCTGAGTCCCCATGTAGGACGTCATGAGCACACCTATCAATGCCAGGACCCCTATCCATGTTCGGACCAAGGGTCCCAATATTATGCCGGATAGTATCAATATGTCCGCATACCTATCTATGCTATGGTCTAAGAAGTCGCCCCTTAGAGAAGCCTTCCCCGCGAGTTTAGCTATCTTGCCGTCCAAAGCGTCGAATAAAGAATTGATGATGACGAATATTCCACCTAAAAGTACGAAAAAACTTCTTTCTTCGTGGTAAAAATAGAAGAACAGACCTGCTATTAAAGCGCAAAGGAGAGATAACCAGGAGATAAAGTCTGGGTTCACGTGGAGCATCTTCTTTGCCAACGGTTTTAGAAAGAAGTCGGCCTGCTCTCTATAGTTGTTCAACACCATGGTCTGTTTAATAGAAACAGGTAATAAAATCTATCGCTTCTAAAGGTATTCTTCCGACCAATCTATTTTGCCGGGTTTATAACCCTTTGTACTTCCTTTGAGTATATCTTTTATGGACTCTTTTACCTCGTTCGGCGTTTTTTCCGTGGTGTTGATCTCGTAAACTTCGTCACAGATGCCTATAGCTTGGACCAGTATCACGTCCAGGGCCTCCGCTTCTGCATTCTCCTCTATCTTCTTTTCATCCCATCCCTTGTTTCTCATCCTTTCCTTCAGCTCTGGAGGGGAGCATCTTAGTACTATCGTGTGAGATAATTCAAGGTGATGGGAAAGGTGTCCCTCTACTATATCGGTTTTTTTGCCTTCTTTTTTGAATCGTTCCCCCAATGCTTCCGTATCGACGTTAAAGGAGCCTCTTTTTATGTCCTTCTCTTCCAAAAGACCTTTTTTCCTGATGAATCTATTGAGATCTAGCACATCGTAACCTTCTTTTCTCAACAGGTCCGAAACGGTGGTTTTCCCCACTCCAGGTGTTCCAGTCAAAGCACACTTTGCCATAGGCATCATAATCGGAAAAGCATATATGTAATTTGTCTTGGCTACTTTTGGCTACCCCCCTCCCCCGGCCACAACTATATATACGTTATTGAAAATATGAATATAGATGAATGGGAACAAGGGTAAGGAAAAACCGGAACGAAATATTTACTGCGTATCCGATCTTAATCTCTACGTCAAGTCGTTGCTCATGAACGAGGACGAGATACAGGATGTCTGGGTAAAGGGAGAGATATCAAATTTTAAGCATTACAAAGGTAAACACATGTATTTTGTTCTGAAGGACGATAAAAGCGAGATCAACAGTGCTATGTTTCGATCCCATAACAAAAAATTGGATTTCGAACCCGAGGAGGGCATGGAGGTACTATGTAGAGGCGACGTAGGTCTTTACGTTCCTAGAGGCCAGTATCAATTGGTGATAAAAGAGATGATGGTGGGTGGCATCGGTAAACTTTATCTAGCTTACGAGCAGCTGAAGAAGAGGTTATCTGAGGAAGGTCTGTTCAGTGAAGAACATAAGAAAGAACTGCCTTTTTTACCCCGGAAAGTTGGGATCGTGACCTCTGAAGAAGGCGCAGGTCTTAGAGATATGATAAAGATCCTTAAACAGCGCTATGAAAATATCGATATAGTGATAGCTCCTGCCCTGGTACAGGGTAAGATGGCCGCAGACAGTATAGTCGCTTCTATAAAACTACTTGATAAGAAAAACCTAGATGTCATAATAATCGGCAGAGGTGGAGGCTCCATAGAAGATCTCTGGTCCTTCAACGAAGAAAAAGTTGCTAGGGCTGTTTATAAGGCGAAAACCCCTATAGTTTCGGCCGTGGGTCATGAAACCGATTTTCTCATATCTGATTTTGTGGCGGATAAAAGGGCACCAACACCTACTGGGGCAGCGGAGTTAGTCGTGCCTAAAAAGTCCGAATTGGAGCAGATATTAAAGCAGCAGGAAAGAAGGTCCGTTACCGCTATGAGGAACATAGTCAGAGAATGTAGAGAAAGATTGGACAATCTAAAAGGTAGACCCGTATTCCGGGACCCGAAAATTCTACTAGAGGACGGGTATCAAAGATTAGACGATAACCAGAATAAGCTGAATCTAAATGTAAAGAGATATATGGAAGACCACAGACAGATCTTGAAAAGCCAGCGGGAGAGGTTGACCGCCTTGGGCCCTTTACAGACCATGGAACGCGGCTACTCCATAGTCATGGACAAGAACGGAGAGGTCGTAACCAGTGTGGAGGATGTCCAAAAAGAAGAGCTCATCGATATCAATGTTAAAGATGGAGATATAGAAGCGGAAACCAAGGAGGTAAAAAGATGTCAGAAAGATTTAAAAATGTAGGCGATATAAAGGAACTAGGCTTCAAAGAAGCGCTCGAAAGATTAGAGAGCATAAATGAAAGATTGGAACGTAATAAAGTTTCGCTGGAAAATGCCATCGAACTTTATCAGGAAGGTATGTCTCTGATAGAACACTGTGACGAGAAGCTTGAGGAAGCCGAAGGCAAGATAAAGAAGATCACCGAAGAAAATAAAGAAGGTTCCGAGATGCACTTTGATGAAGGATCCGCATGATCTTCTTGACTGGTCATTAAAAGCACGCTTGAATTTATAATTATAAAGTAATATTGGTAAACGTTAGCAATATATATATAAAATGTTTGCATGGTTGTACACAGGAGTAAATAAAGCGAACGTGGAGAACGATGAAAGATGAAATCCGTCTCATCGAGGACCCGGCTTCGTTGAAGGTCGGCCTCGAAGGAACTAGAAGTCAGATCCTGGCTCTTTTGAGAGTCAAGGAGATGGCCATATCTCAGATCGCGGAGGCTCTAGGCAAGGATCAATCCACCATCTATAGACATGTAAAAAAATTGGAGGAATCGGGTTTCATCGAAGTCGTAGACGAACGAAAGCAGCATCATATCCCTGAAAAAATATACGGCAGAACCGCTAACTGGTTTCTTTTGACTCCGGAACCCCTTGGAAGCAAAACACCCTACGCACTGGGTATGGATTGGAACGAAGATAGGATAAGTAGTTGTTTGGACATCTTGGAAGAGATGGGTTTCGTATGTGATAAAAAGGAAGAAGTGGTTCAAAGATTGAACGAAATTCTTTGCAGTTTAGAGAGCGAGGTAACCCGAGACATGATGGATTCGCTGGATGAAAATATGAATATCGATTTCTTTTCTTTGCTGCACGTAAAGTTTTTGGTGGAGCTCCTTAAAGTAGAGTATGAAGAGGAACTGAACAGGGAGATCAAAGAGATAATCTCCGAATTTCAATGATCATAGGTCTTCTTTGACCGCAATCTTTTTACACCTATTCTCTTTAACCTAACATATGACAAAAGAGCTGGAAGATCACCTACCTGACGAGAAAGGAGGAAGTGACAGTCCTTTTTTGGACCCCGCCGCTAAGATCGTAGGTGACGTTGAGATCCGGAACAAAGCATTTTTGTTACCGGGCTGCATGGTTGACGGTGATGGATCGGAGGTTTACGTAGGAGAGGGCTCTATAATCATGAACCACGCCTTTGTAAGCTCTACTGAAGACAAGTCCGTCTTTCTTGGAAAAGAATCTTTCGTTTCTCCCGGTGCTAGGTTGGAAGGATGCTCCCTGGAGGAAGGGGTTTTGGTGGGCATGGATTCCGTGGTGATGGAAGGTGCCGAAGTGGGTAAAGAGTCTATCGTCGGTACGAACGCGATAGTACCGAGAGGCATGAAGATACCGGAACGAAAAGTTGTACTGGGTCAGCCCGCCGAAATCGTCAAGG